>ENA-OQDW01000315-OQDW01000315.1-human-gut-metagenome-genome-assembly--contig:-NODE-315-length-21181-cov-2.306878_pt1 | contig 21181 bp, 20 predicted proteins | sample MGYA00242784_ERZ504613 | MGnify/ENA primary metagenome ERZ504613 (study PRJEB26092, sample SAMD00036330) | human gut metagenome | host: Homo sapiens | study: EMG produced TPA metagenomics assembly of...
AAGAAAAAAAAGCAGGGAAACGTATGAAAAAAGCGAAATGTCTGAACGACTGATAAGCTATTCCACACCAAACCAAACGAAACATTCAGTCTGAAACAATTATCAAGCAGTCTGAACCTCACTACACATCCGCTTAAAATGCTTTGTGCCGACATCATTACTGAAATGATTGAGGATGATTTTCTGCAAGAAGTAGAAAAAGGACACTACAAACTGAACGACCACGGCTGATTATGACTGGCGTCTTTCAGCGTAAAAGCAACGGCAAGAACTCCTTCATCCCCGATGATGGTGGAGAAACTATTTTCATAGCCGAACGTAATTCGGCACATGCCATGAATAATGACAAAGTAAAAATAGCCCTCTTTGCCAAACGTAAGAATCGGAATCCGGAAGGTGAAGTGATAGAAATTCTGGAACGTGCCAATGATACTTTTGTCGGTACACTGAAAGTAGAGAAATTCTACGCCTTCCTGCTGACCGAGAACCGCACCCTGGCAAATGATATTTTTATCCCGAAAGATAAGCTGAAAGGTGGAAAGAATGGGGACAAAGCGGTTGTGAAAATTGTAGAATGGCCCGAAGAGGCAAAAAATCCGATAGGACAAGTCATTGATATCTTGGGAAAAGCAGGAGAAAACACAACTGAGATGCATGCCATTTTGGCCGAATTCGGTTTACCTTACGTATATCCTAAGAATGTAGAAACCGCTGCCGAAAAGATTCCGGCAGAGATTTCCGAAGCGGACTATGCAAAACGTGAAGATTTCCGCAATGTAACAACTTTCACCATTGACCCCAAAGATGCAAAGGACTTTGATGACGCGCTCTCCATCCGTCTCATCAAACCGGGACTATGGGAAGTAGGCGTGCACATTGCCGATGTTACTCATTACGTAAAAGAAGGAAGCGTTATCGACAAAGAAGCTGAAAAGCGCGCTACTTCCGTTTATCTGGTAGACCGTACCATCCCCATGTTGCCCGAACGGCTGTGTAACTTCATCTGTTCCCTCCGCCCCAACGAAGAGAAACTGGCATTCTCCGTCATTTTCAATATGAATGAAAAGGGAGAGGTGAAAGACTCGCGCATCGTGCACACCATTATAAAGAGCGACCGCCGTTTCACCTATGAGGAGGCGCAAAAAGTGATTGAAACGGGTGAAGGCGACTACAAAGAAGAAATTCTGGAGCTGAACAAACTGGCACAAATCCTGCGTAAACAAAGATTGGCTGCCGGTGCTATTGACTTTGACCGCATAGAAGTGAAATTTGAGATAGACGAAACCGGCAAACCACTCAGTGTCTACTTCAAAGAATCCAAAGAAGCCAATAAGTTGATAGAAGAATTTATGTTGTTGGCCAACCGCACGGTTGCCGAAAGAATCGGTAAAGTACCTAAAAACAAGAAAGCCAAAGTATTCCCTTATCGTATCCACGACCTTCCGGACCCCGATAAACTGGAGAACTTGAATTGGTTTATCAATCGCTTCGGATATAAGATACGTACATCGGGTAGCAAAACAGAGATATCCAAATCCATCAATCGTTTACTGGACGACATAAAGAATAAGAAAGAACAAAATCTGGTGGAAACCGTATCCTTGCGTGCCATGCAAAAGGCCCGTTATTCCACACATAATATTGGCCACTATGGTCTGGCATTTGACTATTATACTCACTTTACCTCACCTATCCGCCGTTTTCCGGATATGATGGTTCATCGTCTGCTCACCCGCTATCTGGCAGGAGGACGTACGGTACAGGAAACGAAATACGAAGAGTTGTGCGACCATAGTTCTGAAATGGAACAAATCGCCGCCAATGCAGAACGTGCTTCTGTAAAATACAAACAAGTAGAGTTTATGGGTGAACGTTTGGGCATGGAGTTCGATGGAGTCATTTCCGGAGTTACCGAATGGGGACTTTATGTGGAATTGAACGAAAACAAGTGCGAAGGTATGGTTCCCATGCGTGACCTTGGTGATGATTATTATGATTTCGATGAAAAGAACTATTGTCTGACGGGGCGCCGGCATCACAAAAAATTCAGCTTGGGAGATCCGGTTACCATTAAAGTGGCCCGCGCCAATCTGGAGAAAAAGCAACTTGATTTCGCTTTGATCGAGAAATAAAGATTAACATCCTGTTGTAGGGCAGACTGGATCTTTCCCTACAACAAGACAATAGTTTCATTTACTTCACTCTTCTATTCAACTGATTATTCGCTTTATCCGGCTTGGATTTACCGATCCGTTTGCCACCGGACTTCTTTTTAGTTTCCTGTTTCACCTTAAAAGCAAATGGATTTTTCTTATTTACCATAAATATTCCCTTTTTCTGCAAAAATAAAGGATTAAAGTCAATATTCATTCTATTTATTGGCAATAATATAGAATTTACTTACTTTGTCCTTCCAAAACATTCAATTCATGACTACATTCAATTACACGAACATATTAACGCAGGCAGTAGATGAATTATCTGAAAGCCAGTCCTATAAAGGATTATTCCATCAACACAAAGATGGAGATCCTTTACCATCTGCCAAATCCCTATACAAGATAGTAGAATTGGCACGCGCCATTATCTTCCCTGGTTACTTTGGTAATTCCACCGTTAACAGCCATACCATCAACTACCATATCGGTGTAAATGTAGAAACCCTGTTCGGCCTGCTGACTGAACAAATTCTGGCAGGACTTTGCTTCGGACAAGAAAACAGTAAAAATGCAACCGATGACAATGAACCGTGCAGAGAAACAGCCTCTTTGCTGGCAGCTCGTTTCATCAATAAATTGCCCGAACTCCGCCGCATTCTGGCTACCGATGTAGAAGCCGCATATTATGGTGATCCCGCCGCCACATGCTTTGGTGAAATCATCAGTTGCTATCCGGCTATCCGCGCTATCAGCAATTACCGCATCGCACATGAGCTGTTAATACTGGGTGTACCTTTAATCCCCCGCTTCATTACAGAAATGGCACATTCGGAAACCGGTATCGATATTCATCCGGGGGCACAAATAGGACACCATTTCACTATCGACCACGGTACAGGTGTAGTAATCGGAGCGACCAGCATCATCGGAAATAATGTGAAACTCTATCAAGGGGTAACATTAGGAGCTAAAAGCTTTCCGCTAGACAATAATGGAAATCCCATTAAAGGCATTCCACGCCATCCTATTTTAGAAGACGATGTCATTGTATATTCCAATGCAACCATTTTAGGGCGTGTTACTATTGGCAAGGGTGCTACCGTAGGAGGTAATATTTGGGTAACAGAAAATGTACCTGCCGGATCACGTATCGTACAGCGAAAAAACAAAGACGAATAAATCCCCTTTGCCATCATAGAAATGCTGACATCACAAAATGGTCTAAAAAGTAGTATGGCAGCAAACTTTTTAATAAAACAGTAACTTCCTGTACACCTTCTTGTAACAGATAAACAAGATATTTGCAGTACAATAAAAAAGGAGGTATATATGAAACTTAAAAGCAATGAATATCAGATAGAATGTACACCCGACGGGGAATATTACGCCTTTTTAACAGACTACCACCAATGCTGCACTTACGGTGAAACTGCCGAAGAAGCATTGGAAACCCTGTCAGATATCGCCGATGAGTTTTTCAGCGAAGTAAACGAAGTCTATCTGGCAGAAGAACTCGCATAAAAGTCACTCAACCTATTAATCATAGAATTCTCTTACAGAAACCATACCTGTGCGATACAGATATGGTTTCATTTTTATCCTAAACATGCCCCATACGGTATAGACTGTATCCCAGATAAACCAAATACAAACAAGAGACCAGTATCATTAAAGCACAAACCACATATCCTTTACGTTTCTCATTCGTCAATTCCATTTTCATTCTGATTTCTATTTAAGTTTCTTGATTCAGCAAAAATGGCAAATTCCTGTGTAGAATTTATTTCTATAGGATAACAATTACATTGCCGGATACATATTTTGTCAATTTATTCCACAGATATACCCAATTCCGTTTTCAAAGAATTTTTATAATCAAAGGTAAATAAAGACCCCGGCAAGGAGCGTGGACGCCCCGATTTCATCCTCTTTTTTGCTTCATCAAACAGATTAATTCTCTAAATAATTGATTAGCAAACAGAAAATCATTAAATTTGTCCCATCAATTGAAATTACGTAATTATCATTTAAGATGAAGGAAGAATTCGAGCTAATCGCCAAGACTTTCCAGGGACTGGAAGAAGTACTGGCAAAAGAACTCACCGAGCTGGGAGCCAGCAATATAGAAGTAGGAAGACGCATGGTAGCCTTTATGGGCGATAAAGAAATGATGTATAAGGCAAACTTCTGCCTGCGTACTGCCATCCGCATCCTGAAACCCATCAAACATTTTGAGGCGAAGAATGCCGATGAAGTTTACGAAGCTATCAAGGCCATTGCGTGGGAAGACTTCTTGGATAAAGATAAAAGTTTTGCCGTAGACGCTGTGGTTTTCTCGAACGAGTTCCGTCACTCCAAGTTCGTAGCCTACAAAGTAAAAGACGCCATTGTGGACTATTTCCGTGAAAAGACAGGAGAGCGCCCCTCGGTACGCATCAACATCCGATGTGGCACTGAACATCCATATAGCCGAAGATAAATGTACTCTGTCACTAGATAGCTCGGGTGAGTCACTCCACCGCCGGGGTTATCGCCAGGAAGCTGTAGAAGCTCCTTTGAATGAGGTACTGGCAGCCGGTATGATCCTGATGACCGGATGGAAAGGCGAATGTGATTTGATAGACCCGATGTGCGGTTCAGGAACAATCCCTATCGAAGCCGCCCTGATAGCACGTAACATCGCTCCCGGCGTATTCCGCAAGGAGTTCGCTTTTGAAAAGTGGAACGATTTTGATCAGGAACTATTTGACCGCATCTACAATGACGACTCACAGGAACGTGAGTTCACACATAAAATTTTTGGATATGACAACAATCCGAAAGCAAATGAAATCGCCACTCACAATGTGAAAGCAGCCGGACTGAGCAAGGAAATTATCTTAAAAATCCAACCGTTCCAGCAATTTGAGCAACCCAAAGAAAAAAGCATCATCATCACCAACCCTCCTTATGGAGAACGTATCTCAACCAATGACTTGCTGGGCCTGTATCAAATGATAGGCGAACGTCTGAAACACTCTTTCACCGGCAATGATGCATGGGTACTAAGTTACCGTGAAGAATGTTTTGACCAGATTGGTTTAAAGCCTTCTATAAAAATTCCCCTGTTCAACGGTTCGTTGGAATGCGAATTCCGCAAATACCAATTATTCGACGGCAAATTCAAAGAATTCCGTAGTGAAAATGCCGATCGGGAGTTCAAGCCCCGCCGAGAAGAAATCCGTCCGCGCCGTAACACGGAAAAAGTAGAATATGGAGAACGCAGAGAACATCGTAGTTTTGACAACAGACGTGAAGGACACGGAGAGTACAAAGGAGGAGAGCGCAGAGAAAGACGCTCTTTTGATGACAAACGTGAGAGACGTGGCGATTTCAAAAGAGGAGAACACCGCAACTTTGGTGACAAACGTGAAGGCCGCGACAATTTCAAAAGCAGCCCCCGTAAATTTGACGACAATAAGGAAAAGACAGAAGAATAAACAGTTATGAGAAAATTAATCAATCTGATCGCCTTATTAATCATGGCTTCATCTGTAACATGGGCACAAGACAAGAAAAGTTTCACACTGGAAGACTTGATGCCGGGAGGAAACAATTACTATAACCTGCTTCCACAGAATCTGTATGGTTTGCAATGGTGGGGGGATGTATGCATCAACGCCGACATAGAAGAGGTAAAAACCATCCAGCCGGCAAATGGGAAGGAAAACGTACTTATCACTTTGCAGGAAGTGAATGAACTGTTGGCAAACAAGGAATTAGGGAAAATCAACCACTTCAGGAATGCATCTTTCCCATACGCTGAAAAGATGATGCTGGTAAATACCACATCCAATAAAGTGCTGATCGATTTAACTAAAAAGGAAATAATATGGAGTCAGCCTCTCTCTCCTAAAGCCGCCAACCAGGACTGGAACAAGGAAAGCCGTTCATTGGCTTATACCCTTGACAACAATCTGTTTGTAACGACTGCGACGGGAAAACACAACAAGTCACCGATGAACCGAAAGGCATCGTATGCGGACAAAGCGTACACCGTCAGGAATTTGGTATCTCAAAAGGTACTTTCTGGAGTCCGAAAGGAAATCTGCTTGCTTTTTACCGTATGGACGAGAGCATGGTAACCGATTATCCACAAGTAAATACCTCCACCCGCATAGCGACACTGGAGCCGGACAAGTACCCGATGGCAGGAATGACCAGCCACAAAGTGACTGTCGGCATCTACAATCCGGCTACCCAAAAACAGTTTATCTGAAAGCCGGAGACCCCACCGACCGTTATTTCACCAATATCAGCTGGAGTCCTGACGAAAAAAGCGTTTATGTCATTGAACTGAACCGTGACCAGAACCATGCCCTGCTATGCTGCTATGATGCGGAAACAGGAGAGCCACTGAAAAATAACCCCCTTTACGAAGAGGAGCATACTAAATATGTAGAACCTCAACATCCCATTGTCTTTCTGCCTTGGGACCACACGAAGTTTATCTATCAGAGCCAGCGCGACGGCTACAACCATCTTTACCTGATGGACACCAAGACTTCCATATATCCGGAATCACATGGAGCCGCGGCCGGAGGTTCTTACCGGGAAAGCTACAAAACCAGACAGCTTACCCAAGGCAACTGGGTAGTACAAAACATCCTCGGATTCAATGAAAAGACCAAGGAAGTCATCATCATGAGCACAGAGGTTTCCCCTTTGCAGAGCAACGCATACGCTGTGAATGTAAAGACAGGCAAACGCCGCCTCATCGGCAATAAAGACGGTATGCATCATGTACAACTGTCCGGTAGCGGCAACTATGTGATAGACAATTATACTTCTTTCACCATTCCCCGGAATATCGAGATCGTTCCCACTTCCGGAAAGGAAAAGACTGTCAGCCTGTTGACAGCTACCAATCCGATGGAAGCATACAATATGCCCGAAATCACCGTCGGTACCCTCAAGGCTGCCGACGGCAAGACCGACTTATACTACCGCCTGATAAAACCGGTAAATTTTGACCCAAACAAAAAATACCCGGCCGTAGTCTACGTGTATGGCGGTCCACATGCCCAGCTAATCCACAACAACCGCAACTATGACGCCCGCGGATGGGATATTTACATGGCACAACTGGGTTACGTCATGCTGACCGTTGACAACCGGGGCAGTGACAACCGGGGACTGGAATTTGAGAACTGTACGTTCCGCCAATTAGGAACCGAAGAGATGAAAGACCAAGTGAAAGGAGTGGATTTCTTAAAATCGTTGGGTTATGTGGACAATAACCGCATTGGCGTACACGGTTGGAGTTTCGGTGGTTTCATGACCACCAACTTGATGCTGACTTACCCCGAGTTATTCAAAGTAGGAGTAGCCGGCGGCCCTGTCATCGACTGGGCTTACTACGAAGTAATGTACGGCGAACGCTACATGGATACTCCACAAACCAACCCCGAAGGCTACAAGAACGCCAACCTGAAGCTGAGAGCCGGAAATCTGAAAGGACGCCTGGAAGTGATCATTGGCGCCAATGACCCCACTTGTGTCCCTCAGCACAGCATCAGTTTCCTCCGTGCCTGCATTGATGCCGGGACCCAACCCGATTTCTTTATGTATCCGGGCGACGGCCATAATATGTTCGGACGCGATCGTGTCCACTTGTATGAACGCATTACACGCTATTTTGAAGACCATTTAAAATAAACAAAAGATAAGATTATGAAACTGTTGCTATTAGGCTCAGGCGGACGTGAACACGCCCTGGCATGGAAGATTGCTCAAAGTCCCAAAATTGAGAAACTATATATCGCTCCGGGAAATGCCGGCACAAGTAATGTAGGCGAGAATGTAGCGATTAAAGCAGATGACTTTACAGCAATCAGGGAGTTTGTAGTAAAGAATAATATAGATATGGTAGTGGTAGGTCCCGAAGACCCGTTAGTCAAAGGAATCTATGATTATTTCAAAAAAGATGAAGCGCTGAAAAACATTCCTGTTATCGGGCCTTCAAAAGCAGGTGCGGTACTGGAAGGCAGCAAGGAGTTCGCCAAAGGCTTCATGCAACGCCATAACATCCCGACAGCCGGTTACAAAAGTATCACTGCCGCAAATCTGGAAGAAGGATTAGCCTTTCTGGAAACATTGGAAGCTCCATACGTACTGAAAGCCGACGGTCTTTGCGCCGGAAAAGGCGTACTGATTCTTCCCACCTTGGAAGAAGCCAAGGAAGAATTGAAAAAAATGCTGAGCGGAATGTTCGGTGACGCTTCCGCCACCGTAGTGATTGAAGAATTCCTGAGCGGTATAGAATGTTCCGTATTCGTTCTGACCGATGGAAAAAACTACAAGATTCTGCCCGAAGCAAAAGACTACAAACGCATCGGCGAAGGCGACAAAGGGTTGAACACCGGTGGTATGGGTAGTGTATCTCCTGTTCCGTTTGCCGACAAAGCATGGATGGAAAAAGTGGAAGAACGTATCATCCGCCCCACAGTAGAAGGACTGGCAGCAGAAGGCATCGACTATAAAGGCTTTATCTTCTTCGGCCTGATTAATGTAAAAGGCGAACCGATGGTCATTGAATACAATGTACGCATGGGCGACCCGGAAACGGAAAGTGTCATGCTGCGCATCAAGAGTGACTTGGTGGAACTGCTTGAAGGAGTGGCAACAGGCAATCTGAATGAAAAAGTCTTGGAGATAGACCCCCGTTCGGCAGTATGCGTCATGCTGGTATCCGGCGGATATCCGGAGCATTATGACAAGGGATTTGCCATCAGCGGAATAGAAGAGATTGAAAAACAGCATTGTATTCCATGCAGGAACGGCACTGAAAGACGGCCAGGTAGTCACTAGCGGCGGGCGTGTCATTGCAGTCAGCTCCTACGGCGCCAATAAAGAAGAAGCCTTGGCACAATCATTCACCAATGCGAAGAAAATCAATTTCGACAAGAAATATTTCCGTTCTGATATTGGATTCGACCTGTAATCAGCGGACTATTAACCCATGGCAGGCTATGACAAATTCCAGACAGATATGGCAAAGGAAGATTCACCTTCCCTGTTGCCATCCTTATATGCCTGCTTCTCCGGATCATCACCGGCAATGAATGGCAGGATGTAATCAATTTGCTAGTCTGTGCTTTGACTGCTTATCTGCTGATCGAGATAAACACCGCCTTCACGCTGATACGGACACGCAGTACCTTGCATGTCAGCTTTTACATATTCCTGTCCACAACCTGTCTGTTTCTGCATTCCTTCCAGTATGCCGTTTTTGTGCCGCTCGCCTTTCTGATCGCTACTTCCCAATTATTCAGCAGCTACGAATCTCCCTATCCGGCGGGAAGTATATTCCACGCTTTCTTTTTCATCGGACTGGGAAGCCTGTTGTTTCCACAGTTACTTTATTTTGTACCTCTGTTCTATTTGGGAATGATTAGTTTCAGATCCCTGTCACTCAAAAGTTTCTTTGCCGGGCTTACAGGACTCTGTATGCCTACTGGCTCTTTTTCGGTTACGCGTTCTATTACGACAAAATGAATCTCTTCTATCACCCTTTACAGGAGCTTATTCATTTTCAACCCATCAGTTATGGGACATTAGGAATGGACAGGATCATATCCTGTGGAATCATCACCTTGATATCACTGGTCAGCAGCGTGCATTATTTCCATGTTTCTTATTTAGATAAGGTGCGCACGCGTATATTCCTTTCTTTCCTGATCACCGTTGAAGCCTGGATTTATTTACTGGGTATCTTACAGCCACAGCATTTCGACATCCTGTTACAGATGCAAATCATTGTAGGGTCCATTTTAACAGGACATTTATTTACTTTAACCCACAACCGCTTTACCGGCATCTTTTTCATCATTACATTTGTTCTATTAATAGTTCTAACTATATACAATTTATGGATGCAATTCTTCAATTCCTGATCGACTGGGGATATTGGGGCCTTTTCCTAGGCTCTTTTATAGCCGGAAGTGTTCTCCCGTTCAGCTCGGAGGCCGTACTGGCAGCCTGTGTCGGTCCGTTGGGCTTAGACCCGGTGATCAGTATAGCTGCCGCCACCGCCGGCAATGTTGCCGGCGGCATGACCTGCTACTGGATGGGACATCTGGGCAATATGGAATGGATCGAGAAATATTTTCATGTAAAAAAAGAGAAGATGGACCGTGCGGAGCGGTTTGTACACGGACGGGGTGCCTGGATGGCTTTCTTCGCCTTTATCCCTATTTTGGGAAGTGCCATATCCATTGTATTAGGCATGATGCGTGCCAATATATGGATTGTCATTCTCGCTATGACCATCGGAAAGATACTCCGCTACGCCTTATTGGTATGGGGGGTATTGGAAGCCTCCGCTTTAATGCATTAAATTATGAAACTGGAACAAACAGCAGATGGAAGTTATACCCTCTATGTACCCGAACTGGACGAACATTATCATTCGGTGAAAGGGGCACTGACGGAGTCACAACATATCTTTATCGAAATGGGATTAAAACATTCTCCCGTTTCCGAGCCCCACATTCTGGAGATAGGACTAGGAACAGCTGAATGCCTTTCTGACACTGCTTTCAGCAGAAGAAACCCGACGGAAAGTACATTATACCGGTATCGAACGCTATCCGTTAGCCGAAGAAACCTTGAAACAACTGGACTACCCCCGCCTGATCGGCAAACAGCATGAGGAGGATTATTACGCCATCCACCAGGCACCCTGGGACACGGAAACAGAGGTATCCCCTTGGTTCACATTACATAAAATTGAAGACGATTTTACCCGGCTTTTCAACTCGGTGGAAGCAGCCGTCCTGCCGTTCCCTTATACGATATCGTCTACTTTGATGCCTTCGCTCCCGACAAACAACCCGAAATGTGGGAACAATCTCTCTTCGATACTTTATACAAGGTATTGAATGACGGAGGTATCCTGACAACTTACTGTGCCAAAGGGGTGGTAAGAAGGATGTTGCAAACAGCCGGATTCACAGTAGAACGCCTTCCCGGCCCTCCGGGGGGAAAACGCGAGATACTGCGGGCAACCAAGTCTGATTAAACTTCTAGGACCGAAACTGATGAATGGTCAAGTTTCACCTAAAACAGTAAAACCGTTGTAAAATCCTTCAAATCCGTCATATATGCATAACTGCATATTTATCAGCAAATTACCATGAAACATTCATCGCTGAATCCGTCATAGATTCTTCATATTCTTTTTCCACGCTGAGATGATTGCCGTTATATACATAAAAAATCTCCGGCTTATCACAAGCCAGAGATTCTGTTTTATAAATTTAAAGTTTTTATTATATAAGATTCTCCCGTCGGAGAAAGTCTTATCTTGGAATTGTTAGTGAGAGTGCCCCGAAAGTCACTCTCATTTTTTAAGACTCTACTGTTAGAAACAATTAGTTCAAAGTCTGTACATAGAATGTCAAGTCTTTAGTCATGCCAAATACATCTGTGATATGATATGTGATTTCGATAACCTTACCATTACCTACTTCCTTGGCAATATCAAACTTCATCTTGTTGGTATTGGCAGTTTGAGCAGCACCGTCTAAGATATAAGTTACCACATTTGTAGCCTGTTGATCCATCTTGGCAGAAGGATACAAGCCATAGAATGAAGGATCAGCCTTATCTACAACAATGCTTTGTCTGTTATTTACCAATGAAGAGTTCAATTCGGCACGTAATGCAGCAGTTACACCTTGTGCGGCAGCACGGTCAAACAGATAGTACGGTTTGTCGAATGCATCAGCCAAAGTGAAATCAGTATTGCTTACTTCGAATGCATACTTCAAAATGGTCTGCAAACCATCTGTTGAATAAACAGCTTTTGCAATGAACGGATTCTCTTTTGTACCCTTAGATGCTACTTTTGCAACCTTAGAGTCAGCAATACGGCTGGCGAACTGTAATATAATATCATCCTTAGCTTCTGTATAAACATTGAAGTGATGATATTTAACATCGGTCAAAGTATATGCATCCATGTTACCGGCTGTGCCATAGAAGCCGATTGTATTCCATTCAGTATATAATGAGCTATTTGAGATATCGGCAAGAGTTACATAGCTTTCATTAGTCTTACCAATAATTTGGAACGAGTTAGTCGGAACCAATACTTCATACCAGTTAGCTTCAACATTTGCTTGTGCATTGTAAGCACCATTCTGGTAATTATAAACTCCCTTGAATGCATCACGCATATCAGCAGCAACAGCATCATAGCGGTCCAACAGTTTTTCACCATATACTTTCAATACATCATTTCCGTCTTTGTCTTTAGACCAAGCAGACGTACGGTTAGCTACAGATTCACGTTTGATCGGGCAGTTAGTAGGCATCTGCAATTCGAATGAGAAGTTCATTCTTGCCACTTCGTATTGATCATAACGAGTTGCGATTTCTACACGGAACGCGTTGTCCAAAGGCAATGCAATCTTCGTGTTGTCACCACTATACTGACGATCGTCTGTTGTGTAATAAGGAGCAGTTACATGTCCTCCTAATTCACTGTCAACCTTGAATGTTACCTTCAATGCGGTAATCTTATCCAAATCACGGATGTTTCCGGTCAGACAAGACTTGCCGGTTGCGTCTACATAATCAAATTCAATGTATTTGTCCAGCAATGCACCATTGTATGCAACACGGTCCCAAGTACCTTGGTTGTTGATAGGATCACCACCGGTCAGTTCTACATTGAAGTCAAGGTCATTGCTACCATATTTCTTATCGAATACACTTCTGTTGATTTCTTGTGGATCGGTTGAATTACCCATGCTGCGTGCAATCGCATCAATCCATTTCATCTTGCCTGCATCTCCCAAAGTATTGAAGAATTCTGTCAAGTCAAGTGCCTTACTCCATCCATACCATCTGGTTTGATCGGCAATAACCGTAGCATTGAATGGCGCAACGATATCTTCCAGGAACTTGTCAGGAACAGTCACAGCCTCATCATTAAAGTTGACAGAGAAGTAAGTCTTACCTTTCTGACCGTTTATCAAGATGTAGTTGTAAATGAACGGAATAGTATTGTTCACTACAGCTTCTTTCTTAGCGATGAAACGATAACCGTCTTCAGTAATCTCCACACCATATTTTCTGATGGATTCATCTGTAATCTTACTCTTGTCTATTTCCAGATAGTAGTCGTATACCAATACAGAGTCTTCTGCCCATTGATCATAGCCGTCAGAACTAAATCCTAGTATATCGAAGGAGGAGTATATTCCTTTCCATACAAGAATGAGCTTCCTGAAGGAGCAAATGTCAAGCCATTAATGTAAATGTTTTCAGTTGCGTTTACATTGCTGGCTTTGAATGTATATACAAACGGGGATTTTACTACTTCTCCATTATTTTTTGATGTAGCTTTCAGTGCAAACAGGTACTTGTCACCATCATTAGCCTTGAACTGGCCTGCATAGTCAGGACGTCCCTGGCTTCCGGCTGCATCCAAATCCCATTTCTGTACGTCACGAGGCAGTAACCACATACCGTTGGCCGATGTAGCACGGGTAGCTGTAGTAGCTTTGCCGGTCCATGCTTGGGGAGCACCAAAATTCAATCCCCAAGGAGTGGTGTTGTCTGTAGATACAAACGCCCAGTCATAAGCGTCAGCATCAGCACCTGCGGGATTCACTTGCATCTTGATGTCGCGGTCGGCAGTAGGATACATACCTTTTCAACATTTTGCCGTTTACAGCTTTATGTCCTGCCCAATCCACGTCATTATTCAATATACCATAATAGATATCGAAATCTTGAGCATAGTTTTGTCCGTTCAGTTCAGGAATAATGCTTAACAATGCAGCTCCACCCGGAATAAAGATAGTTTTCGGCTCACCGTTTGCTTCTGTTACAGTAAAGTTGTAACCACCGGCAACTTCAACCACTCTCAGACCACCGGCAATATATTCGGTATCCACGTATGCACCTTTTTCAGCATCCCATACCTGCCAATAACCAGTTTCCTCGTTCACTTTGGCATCGTGTCCGGCAGCGGCAGCATCACCCGGTTCGCTTGGTCACCTTTGTCACCCTTATCACCTTTGGCAGGATATTCAGATTTCACACCGTCAAATGCCCAGTAACCGTCGATAATGGTCACAACTGTACCATTCTTACCGTCTTCACCCTTGTCACCTTTAATAGTTTCAATGGTACTCGTAGAGTTGTCACTCCAGGTTACAGTGATACCGTCACCGTTCTTCACTACGTTGGTAACATACTTACCAGCATCAACTTTTGCCTGTAAAGCTGAAAGAGCCGACTTGATATCGACCAGTTCCTTGTCGATGCGGTCAATGTCCTCATCATAGTCTTTACAAGACACAAATGTTCCTGTTGACGAAACCATTAAGGCTCCGAACAGAACTGCACTTAAAAACTTTTTGTTCATAAATAAAGATTTAAATTTATAAATTTAAAAAACTAAAAATTGGTTATACATATACTGTTATAAAAGGACTTCATTCTTTATTTCCAAGTTTACCAGATTCCTCTCGCGCGCCGCATACCGTTTCGGTGTCATACCCGTCTGACGGACGAAAGCCAGATAGAAAGGACTCTTCGAGCCGAAGCCACTCCGTGACGGAACCTCACCCAGCGGACAACCGCCGTTGCGAAGCAACTCCTTAGCGTATTCCACCCGGTAGCGGTTAAGCAACTCCTTCAGGTGACAACCGAAGTAGCGGTTCACCGCATTGCTCAGGTAAGTCTGGTTTGTTTCGAGCATCACACTCAGTTTCTTTAACGAAAGAGAGGAATCAAGGAATGCCCGACGTATCTCCAACTGATACAATATACCTTTATATATAAGGCTGTCTGCCGGACGAACATCCGACAGTGACGAGAACCGCGCCGTCCACTCGCGACCGGCGGCACGATAGAGCAATGCCTTCTGCCTTACAGAAGTGCCGCTCGTCTTTTTACGTCTCAGAAACAGGTATTCCATCTAAACTCGTTATTCGTTCTTATTGGCTTTTTATGCAGATCTCTTAGTAAGAGATCGACAAACAGACGATAACAAGCTTGAAATCAAAACATTAACTATACACATACAAGGTTAAACCAGAGCTGGCAGAACTAGAAGAAATACTTTTTTTCACAATATTCCATATTTTTTCCGCGAAAAGTGTACTAGTTATCAAAACTTTCCTTATTTTTGCACGTGAAATGTCGATCTCTTACTAAGAGATTTATATTTTTTCATCTTCCAGACATATAATAACCTATTGATTTTCAACCATCCACAACTAATCCCTACTTCCTCCCTTAACATATAGTAAGATAAATACATGAAACAAAGATTGAAAGGATTTTTTTACAATTCTTAGTCTTCATGAATACGAGAGCCTTATATGGCCTCTTAAAAAGATTGACAAACGATAAGACACTTCCCACAAAATATAAAGCGCATATTTATAGAGAACTATAAAGACTACATAGAATGCCATATAGAATCTCTTACCTGAAACTAAGGCTTCTCATACAGCCACAGAGCAACCGTATGAAAAGCCTTAACCAAACTGAAATTGCTTATCAATTGAGCAATTTGGGAAGTATTTGTACCTGATTAATGAGCAATTTGCGTATATTTGTTGTTGTTAAACAGAAAAGATAACATTCATGAGAACCAGACATCACATATTTTCCCAATTGCATCCCGGTAAAAGTATCCTTTGTTCATGCTGCATGGCACTGATAGTGTGCCTGTTTACCGCCTGTGACAGTAAACAGCCCACTTCCAGAAAACCGACCCTGACTGTCACCCTGGAGCCCTTGCGCTATTTCACAGAAACCATTGCAGGCGATAAATTCAAGGTAGTCAGCATGGTTCCGAAAGGAAGCAGCCCCGAAACCTACGACCCTACCCCCCAGCAGCTGGTCAATCTGGATAAGAGTATCGCCTACCTGCGCATAGGCTATATCGGTTTTGAACAAGCCTGGATGGATAAACTGACCACGAATGCCCCTCATCTGAAAATATTCGATACTTCAAAAGGGATAGATGTCATACAGGAAGCAGGATACAACCACGGTGACCATCATCACAAAGGGGGGATAGAGCCTCATATATGGAACTCCGCACGCAATGCCTCAGTAATCGCCCGTAATATCTACGCCGCCCTGAGCGAACTGGACAGTGCAAACGAGCCCTATTACAAACATCGTTGGATAGTCTGCAACAAATTATCGCACAGACAGACACGGAAGTTCGTGACCGGCTACAGAATGCCGACACCACTTTCCTCATCTATCATCCGGCACTCAGTTATTTTGCCCGGGACTATGGATTGAAGCAAATCAGCATTGAAGAAAGAGGAAAAGAACCCTCGCCCGCCCATCTGAAAGAATTGATAGAAACCTGCCGCCGGGACAATGCCCGGGTTATTTTTGTCCAGCAGGAATTCGATACGCGCAATGCCAGACTGATAGCAGATGAATTGGGGATTACCGTTGTTCCCATCAATCCGCTAAGTTACGAATGGCAGGAAGAGATGATTAATGTAGCAAAAGCACTTGCCAAATAATACAGCCTTATGACGAATCCCATTATACAACTTACAGACATTTCCGCTTCTTACGATGAGAAAACAGTGCTAAGCCATATCAACCTCACCGTATATGAGCATGACTTCCTAGGTGTAATAGGTCCCAATGGTGGTGGAAAAACCACATTAATTAAAATCATACTAGGATTACTAAAGCCTATTTCAGGCACAATCCGTTTCTATAAAAATGGAAAAGAAATACCCGAGATAGCCATGGGATACTTACCACAATACAACAGTATTGACAAGAAATTCCCCATTTCGGTGTACGAGGTGGTATTATCAGGGCTCAACAAGCAGAAATCCCTGTTCCACCGCTACACTCCCGAACAGCACGAACTAGTGAACCGGATTATTGCCCGCATGGGATTGGAAGGTTTGGAAAGCCGTGCCATCGGCGAACTGAGCGGAGGACAACTGCAACGCGCGCTCTTGGGACGCGCCTTGGTTTCAAATCCTGAGGTTGTCATTCTGGACGAACCCAATACCTACATTGACAAACGGTTTGAAGCCAAACTCTACTCCCTGCTGGAAGAAATCAACAAGGAACGGGCCATCATCCTGGTAAGCCATGACATAGGCACTGTGCTGCAAAATGTAAAAACCATAGCGTGCGTCAACGAAACGCTGGATTATCATCCCGATACGGAAGTACCCACCGAATGGCTGGAAGAGCATTTCGGATGCCCCATCGAACTGTTAGGACATGGAAACTTCCCTCACCGCATCTTGAAATGCCATCATCACGACGAATAAATCCGATTATCGTGACCTAAGTCTTTTCATGCGGCAGGTCAAGCCCTATCCACCTTATCATTAAGCATTTTCTTACGGCAGACTTCTACAGTCGCGGCAGTGCTCCGTACAGTCCATTGCAACAGACCGTACGGACCACTATAGCAGACTGTACAGTCCACTGTAGCGGTCTATACTAGTTTACCGTATAAAAGACCTTAACCTAGCCATTAATCAAGCTTAATCATAGAGTAGAAAAAGGTTAGGAATCCAACGATTCCCTCCATCTGCACAAACTGAAATTTCAGAACACAGCATACAAACCAGCAATAAAACATAGAAATTCCGTTAAGGACTGAAAGAAACATTTTCTGCCGCATCCCCGAAGGATAACACTAAATAACAGACCATTGTACCCCTATTCCAACTTTCTTTCGTATCTTTGCGCCCATTGAACGTTAACGAAACAATAATATATTCATGAAACAGTACAAATTAGTCAACAACCTGGTGGGTTGGTTCGCTTTTGTCATCGCAGCTTTTACTTACTGTATGACTATAGAACCGACAGCCAGTTTCTGGGATTGCCCGGAATTTATCACTACCGGATATAAATTAGAGGTAGGTCACCCGCCGGCGCACCTTTCTTTATGCTTACCGCCAACTTATTCAGCCAATTTACAAGCGACCCCAGTCAAGTAGCCAGAATGGTCAATACCATGAGCGCTCTGATGAGTGCGGCTTGTATCCTATTCCTTTTCTGGAGTATAACCCATCTGGTGAAAAAACTGATATGCCCCGATGACAAGGAGATGACCTTAGGCAAACTCATCACCATTATGGGGTCAGGACTGGTAGGAGCCTTGGCTTATACATGGAGCGACACCTTCTGGTTCAGTGCCGTAGAAGGTGAGGTATATGCTTACTCCAGTCTTTTCACCGCAGTAGTCTTTTGGTTGATTCTAAAATGGGAATCCGTTGCCAACGAGCCTCACAGCGACCGCTGGCTGGTTTTGATTGCTTACCTGACCGGACTTTCCATCGGTGTGCACTTGCTGAACTTATTGTGTATTCCGGCCATTGTACTGGTGTACTATTATAAAAAGAATCCCGATGCTAACCTCAAAGGCAGTCTGTTGGCACTTACAGGCTCCATGGTGTTGGTTGCAGCAGTGCTGTACGGTATCGTGCCGGGCGTAGTAAAAGTGGGAGGATGGTTCGAACTGCTGTTCGTCAACAGTTTCGGTATGCCTTTCAACAGCGGTCTGATTGTATATATCATTCTACTCGCCGCATCCATTATCTGGGGTGTTTACGAAAGCTATACGGAAAAGAGCCGCAAACGCATGAATATCTCCTTCATGGTAACTATTGCCATGCTGGGCATCCCCTTCTATGGCTACGGATGGAGCAGCGCCTTGATAGGCATTATCATACTAGGAATCTTGGGCGTTTATCTGTTTGCTGATTTGAACAAGAAATATCAGATTAGCGCACGTACTTTAAACACCTCTTTGCTGTGCATCATGATGATTATGGTAGGATACTCCTCGTACGCATTGATTGTGATTCGTTCTACCGCCAATACTCCGATGGACCAGAATTCTCCGGAAGACATTTTCACTTTAGGCGAATACTTGGGCCGTGAGCAATATGGAACCCGTCCTTTGTTCTACGGACAGACATACGCCTCCAAACCGGCACTGAAAGAAGTGGACGGAGGATGCGTATATGATGTGACGGAAGGCGCTCCCGTGTATCAACGGAAGGAGAAAGCGACTCCCGATGAAAAAGACAGCTACGAAATAGTGCGTCATAAGACCGATTACAAATATGCACAAAATATGCTCTTCCCACGCATGTACAGCGACGCACACGCACAGGCCTACGAAGACTGGCTGGGCGGCATCAAAGGCGTGCAGGTTCCTTACGACCAGTGCGGACAGATGGTGATGGTGAAAGTCCCGACCCAATGGGATAACATCAAGTTCTTCTTTATCTACCAGTTGAACTACATGTACTGGAGATATTTCATGTGGAATTTTGCCGGACGCCAGAATGACATACAGGGACAAGGTGAAATAGAACATGGCAACTGGATTACCGGAATACCGTTTGTGGACAAGTTCCTGGTGGGCGACCAAAGCCTGCTCCCCTCCGACCTGAAAAACAACAAAGGACACAATGTATTCTATTGCCTGCCGTTGATTCTGGGACTTATCGGTCTGTTCTGGCAGGCTTACAAGACAAGACGTATCACGACTCCCAATGGGGAAGAAATAGAAGAACCAGTAGGTATCCAGCAATTCTGGATCGTATTCTTCCTATTCTTCATGACTGGTCTGGCCATCGTACTTTATTTGAACCAGACACCGATGCAGCCCCGCGAACGTGACTATGCATACGCAGGTTCATTCTATGCATTTGCCATCTGGATAGGCATGGGTGTGGCGGGTATTGCCCAATGGCTGCAAGGCAAACTGGGTGAGAAACCAGCTTCCGTCATTGCAACTGTAGTTTGTCTGTTCGTACCCATCCAGATGGTGAGCCAGACCTGGGACGACCACGACCGCAGCAACCGTTATGTGGCACGCGACTTCGGACAAAACTACCTGAGCACCGTACAAGAAGAAGGTAACCCGATTATCTTTACCAATGGTGACAACGATACTTTCCCCTTGTGGTACAACCAGGAAACGGAAGGTTTCCGCACCGATGTACGTGTATGTAACCTGAGTTACCTGCAAACGGACTGGTACATCGACCAAATGAAGCGTCAGGCATACGACTCTCCGGCAGTACCTATCGAATGGAGCCGTCTGGAATATGTACAGGGGCATAATGAAGGAGTGGCTGTACGACCGGAAGTGATGGAAAGCATCAATAACTTCTACAAGCAGAATCCGGAAGAAGCCGCCAAGGAATTCGGAGACAACCCGTATGAATTGAAAAATATTCTGAAATACTGGGTACGCTCACCCAAAGAAGGTTTACAGCTGATACCGACGGACAGCATCGTCATCAAGCTGGACAAGGAGGCAGTGAAACGCTCGGGCATGATGATTCCCGACTCCCTGCATGGTGAAATCCCCGATTACATGAGTATCTCCCTGAAAGGCAAACGTATGCTGTACAAGAGCGAGCTGATGATGCTTGAGATGCTGGCAAATACCAACTGGAACGTCCGTTGTATATGGCTATTACGGTGGGTAGCGACAATCATCTGAATTTGGGCAACAACTTCATGCAGGAAGGTCTTGCTACCGCATCACCCCGTTCAACACCACCCGGCTGAACGCACGCATCGACAGCGAGAAAATGTACGATAACCTGATGAACAAGTTCAAGTTCGGAGGAATCAACAACCCGGATATCTATATCGACGAGACTGTGATGCGTATGTGCCAGACCCACCGCCGTATGTTTATACAGCTGGCTACCCAGTTGATAAAAGAAGGCAAGAAAGACAAGGCGTTGAAAGCCCTTGACTACTGTTCGGAAGTAATCCCAAGCACCACCGTGCCCCACGATTACATCATGAGCAGTTCCAAAGAAATGGCCGACGATTATCTGGCGTTAGGTGAAAAAGAAAAGGGAGAAGCCATTCTGAATGATCTGGCAAACAAATCGGTGGAATACATCACCTGGTACCTGAGTCTGGATGACCAACGCCTGCAAGGTTCATACGAGGACTGTCTGCGCAATTTCTAT
>ENA-OQDW01000316-OQDW01000316.1-human-gut-metagenome-genome-assembly--contig:-NODE-316-length-21119-cov-3.553163_pt1 | contig 21119 bp, 25 predicted proteins | sample MGYA00242784_ERZ504613 | MGnify/ENA primary metagenome ERZ504613 (study PRJEB26092, sample SAMD00036330) | human gut metagenome | host: Homo sapiens | study: EMG produced TPA metagenomics assembly of...
TACCAGATCATCCGGAGATCAGAATGGCATTAGTATTGGCGGCAATGGGAGAAGCTGTATTATCGGCAGATAGAATTTGGGCAAGAAATGAAAGGTTTCCTTTTGTAAATTTATATGATGACAGGAATCCTTTGTATGTACGAAAAATGTTGAAAAAGAGGAAATGGTTTTCTGAGATAAATGGATATTTTGTAGTACAGATTTTGCTTTTGAGTTATGTCCTTCTGATGACAGCAGGGTTCATTTCTGATCATATAATACATAGAAGATATCAGGAAATCAGACTGGAATTTTTCTGGATTTACTGGGGAATAATAATGAGTCTTGGTGTAGTGGAGGCATATTATATCCACATTTATAAGAAAAGTTTCTGCTATCCGAGAAATAAAAAAGGTATCTGGATGCCATTCAGCTTTATCGGATATGAAATGCAGGGACTGGCAGGAAGGATACTGCCTGATCCAACAGAAGAAATGGAGAAAAATCAGCCTCTGGTGTTTGAAGAATGTCTTTTTAAAAGCGGATATGCTAAAAAAGCAAATTATATATTAAAAGAGAATGACCAAATCTGTTTTTATCAGAAAAGAAAAAATCAACAGGTAAACTTATGGGCGATCATTGATATAGCAGATATGGAGAAAATGCATATCCAGCTTCTGAATGATGCATTTGAGATTTTCTGGTGTAATGAGCTGACCAGAGAAGAAAAAAAAGAAAGATGTACGTTTTAACCTTTGTGATCCAGACTGAGAGAATCAATGATGCTATAGGCAGGATTTTTATGACGGATCAGGAATACGAATGTATAAACATCGAAGTCGTATGGCTGTTTTGTATGAGAAAAAACATGACATCATAAAAATAAAATGTACGGACCGTAAGTCAGATATAAAAATATTTACAGAGAAATGAGAGAAGAACTGAAGCGGGTGATCGGAAGACGTGATATAGATCTGTAGACTGTATGTAAAGGGAATGTGAAAAAATATGCTGATCAAAGTGATAGAACCAATTGTATATCTGGTAATTGTTATTAATCTGGTGATCGCTATTTCTTATAAAAGAAAATCAAAAAAGACACCAGTTAAGGTTGTCGCACCAATTGTTATATTAGGAATCGGACTCTTTGTTTGCGATACAGTGTATACTCACCGAAGTTTCAGTTCTGTGGAGAAAGCCGTGGAAGCATATGGTGATAATGCTGAGATCATCCGTATTCTGCAGGGAGAAAATTTCTACATATGTTATCATGGATAACGAAGGAACAGTAGAGGGGAAGATTTTTCCGGAAAGTTCTGGGAAATGGAAATTGCCGGATTCTATATTTTATGGTACAGGCAGAGAGTATCAAGATGTAAAGATAAATATCGATATGTCAACGATAGAAATTAATGGGGAATGGTATGTACTGGTAGTACCGAATGATGATAATTATGTAATAGCCGATGTGAAGGATTCTGTGGGAACAAAATTTCTGGAAGCAGAAAATAACAAAAATGAAAAGATATGTTATGGATACATGGAACACAAACCGAAAGATTACTGGATTTCTGTAAATGGAGAGAAGATATCACTTGATTAAAAGAATATGTATTAGAAAAGAAAGAGGCAATTATACAGAGAAATGATCGACATGTTGAGCAAATCAATTTATTTATGCGTATATGCCTGGTATTTGGAGGATTACTGAAATCTTTTTATTTCTATTTGGCGCCGGTCGGTGTAATGGAAATTTTGGCGGTTCTGGTAAGCCTGATGATCTCAAATATTCTATTTATTCCTACGGTTATTATACCGTCAAGATGGAAAACCCCTTATAATGTGCCGGATAGTTATAACTGTCAGAATCCATTTTATGTACACGGTATGTTAAATGACAAAAAGGAATCGAAATATGCTCTTCCTATCAGGAAAAACGGAAAGTTAAAAAGTTTTTTGTTTTTGCGAAAAATAATGATTCTGTGGCTGGGAGTGTATTTTACATATCTGGGGATGCAGTATGTAAATCCAGGTATAAATAGTACAGTGATAGAAATCCTTCTGAATATCTCGCTGGCTTTTATGATCATGGCAAGATCATGCATGTGGATATTTTATGTGAAATTTTATAAAAAGAATTATAAATACCCAACAGATAAAGAAGGAAATTGGGCGCCATTCAGTTTTCTGTGCCAGAATATCAATATGTATTATGAAAATCCGGTGTGTTACAGGGATTTACAGATACATTCTGATGTAATGGAAAAAGATTTTGGAATTTATCAATATATAAATACGTATAAAGCTCCTCGAAATGGAAAAACTTTTTTCTACAGATATGACAAAACAGATGAGATACATATTTTGGCATATGTAAAAACAGATTTGTTTCAGGAAGCGGATATCGGAAAATTAAATAAAGCTTTTGTAGAATTTTGGAAACAGTATATTACAACGAAAGAGGAAAAAAAGGAAATATATTTTTCCTTTGTGCTGGAAGTAGAAGATGATAATCGTGTTCTGAAGAGCATTGTACGGAATAATTCAGGGATAATGATGTATAAAAGACGATACCGTCTTGGAGCGGTATATAACCGTTATTATAATCGCTTGGAAATCCTTCCGTTATATAGATATTCGAGATGTAAAAACAATATGAGAAAATGAAAAAAGATCTGTTGGATTGTCTGGGAATATCGGATGTTGTACAGGCCTGATGACTAGGGGGATCATAATAAACCGAAAAAGAAAAAATAATATACTTGGAAAAATTTTGTTATTTTGTATTTTATTTTTGTCATATCGTTGGATTTTTGAAGATGATAGATTCACATTTGGAGTAGCCTTTTGGGGATATTTGGCATTGACTGGATGGGTATTCAGATGTGGCGAAACACCGGATCAGGATATTTCTTCGGAAAGTGTAGATGAAAATCCTCTATATGTTTATGGGATGATGAGAAAAAATCGAAAATGGCTTTCCGGAATCAGAGGGTGTTTTCTGTTTCAAATGTTGCTTTTGACAGATGTTTTTTTTGCAGCAGTATATTCCTGTTGGAAATGTTGGACGAATAGCAGTGGGAATGATGCGATTGAAAAAGCGTTATTATCACTGCATATTTTAATGATAGTGGGGTATGTTGAATTTCTGAAGCATAGTGTTAGGATTCATGCAAGAAGCTACATGTATATAGAGAATAAAAAAGGAATCTGGATGCCATTCAGTTTTATTTGTTACAAATACGAGAAGTTAATAGATATCAAAATAACTTTTCCAGAAGAGGTCGAAGAGCGAAACGTTGTATTTGAAAAAGAGCTTTTACATAACCAGTACCAAAAAAAGTCAGAATATGAACTGGACGAAAAAGGAAAAGTAAGTTTTTTCAAGAAAAATAGAAATAATCAGGTGAATATCTGGGCGCTTATAGATATTACAGATATGGATAGAAATGATGTTTTGTTGTTAAATGATAAATTTGCAGAGTTCTGGATCAATGAGATGAGCAGAGAAGAAAAAAAGAAGGATATTCGTTTTACATTTGTAATCCAGGTAGATGAAATGAATGATTATCTGCAGGAAATTTTTTATGAAAGCCAGGGAATCTTTATGGATAAGCACAGAAGCCGGCTGCCTGTATTATATATACGCAAACACGATATCCTGAAAGTAAAATGGGCTGATAATGATTCAAAATATATAAGTATCAATAAGGAAATGAGAAAAGAGTTAAAGAAAATATATGATGATTCGGAGATAGAATCCATTAATAGCTGAAGAAAGGAATCATATGGCGAATCTGATATCCTTAGAAGCCCATTACCTTTAGGTGATGGAGAATTTATTCGGCCACAACCGAGTCAGCCATGACCGAATAAAAAATATGTACATATCTACTCCTCAAACCTGCAAAGTGCCTTCTGCTGTGCTCCATAAATGGAGTGATTTCCGTTGACCAGATAAGCGAGGATGCATACCAGGATGAGGGGAAGGGTATTTCGGTTGCCGAAGACTTCCAGGCCGATAAGGATCGGGGCGATGAGGGTGTTGGTGGCGCTGCCGAATACTGCGGCGTAGCCAAGTGCCCCGCAGATAATGGGAGGGATCCCGAGGATGGAACCCAGGACGACTCCAAGGGAAGCGCCGATGGAGAACAGTGGTGTCACTTCGCCACCCTGAAAACCGATGGCAAGTGTAAATACAGTAAACAGAAGCTTCAGAATCCAGTCATATCCGTAGATCGTTTCTCCGGCAAAGGAAGCGGAGATGAGATTGGTTCCAAGACCTGTGTAGCGTCCGCCATGGATCACAAACAGCAGAGCTGCCAGTGGAATGGCCATGACACCGATGCGGATCAGCGGAGTTGAGATTTTTTCCCCGAATAATTTCTTTGCTTTCTGAAGAAGTACGGAAAAGCATCGTCCTGCGAGACCAAAGGCAAGTCCGAGAGCAATGAGAGAGATCATGCTTCGGAGATCGGTCACAGTCCAGGTGTCTTGGATATCCACAGCAAATTTTTCCAGTCCCAGGAAATGAGAGGTGAAGGAGGCTGTATATGCGGCGATAAGTGCCGGCAGCAGCGCATCGTACTCAAGATATCCGGCAACGATCACCTCCATGGCAAAAAATACAGCGGCTAATGGCGTCTGGAACAGACCGCCAAAACCGGCAGCCATACCGGTGATCAGCATGACAGGCTTATTTTCCCGGATATGCAGCCTGCGTCCGGCCTCGTGGGAGAGTGTAGCACCGATCTGCACGGCAACACCTTCACGGCCGGCACTTCCTCCGAAGAGATGAGTGATCCAGGTGCCGATCATTACCAGAGGGACAAGAACCAGAGGAATCTGGTCTCTTTTTTTCTGCCCGGTTTCGAAGATCAGGGACATGCCATTTAAGCTTAAGGTGCTGAAATGATGATACATCCACACAATAAGAAGTCCGGACAGAGGCAGGAAAGGCAGCAGATATTGCCAGTATGCGGTGCGAAGATCAGAGATCGCCAGCAGGCCCCGGCCGAAGATAGTATCTACGATCCCGACGCAGATTCCCACGACCACTGCAAGGACAGCGTATTTCAGCTGCAGGATCCGATGTTCTTTTTGGATAGTTTCTTTTGTCATAGTAACTCCTTTCAATCTCCCCGTTTTGAAAAATCCATCAAAAAAAGCTGATAACCCCGTGCATTGCACAGAAGTCATCAGCTCATTGGCGGTTTCGATAAAGATCGGGGGAGAACTTCATTCCCTTTCTGCCTGAGAGTATAGCATCCGAGGCTGATATCGTCAATAGTCAGACGGAAATCCGGAGTATCTTATTTGTTACAGGTGTGCTATGATTAAACAAATCGGCAGGTTACGGGTGAAGCAGTAAAGCGTAATGTGCTGCGACTAAGACCTGGACATATGAGAATGTAAAAATAACGGAGGAGACATCATGGAAGAACCAAGAATTGACAAAACAGTCTATACAGGAAGACCGGAGAACACCGAGGGCCGTCTGGAGAAGGAAATCGCAGTGTACGATTTTCTGGATAGTCTTGGGATTGAATATAAAAGAGCAGATCATGAAGCACTGATGACCATGGAGGCCTGCGAGGCAGTGGATCAGCTTCTGGGAGCGCAGATATGCAAAAATCTTTTTCTCTGCAACCGACAGAAAACGGATTTCTATCTGCTGCTGATGCCGGGAGAGAAGCCATTTAAAACAAAATTTCTGTCCAAACAGATCGGAACAGCCAGACTTTCCTTTGCAGACGGAGAGCAGATGGAGGAATATCTGAACATTACCCCGGGGTCCTTAAGTCTGATGGGACTGATCTTTGATAAAGAAAAGAAGGTACACCTGGTGATCGATAAAGAAGTCCTGGATGAAGAATATTTCGGATGCCATCCGTGTATCAATACTTCCACTCTGTTGATGAAGACCAGTGATGTAAAAGAAAAAATCCTGCCGGCGCTGGGCCACGAATATCAGGTGGTCGAGCTGCCGACAGAATAGAAAATCAACGTATGGGTGTAAAGTCCTTTTTGTTGGACTCTGCTATGATGTAATGGGGGCGCTGCTTGACCTCCATATAGGTTTTGGCTATGTATTGTCCCATGATACCCAGGCAGAAAAGCTGCAGGCCGCCGATGAAGATGATGACACAGATAGTGGAAGCCCAGCCTGGGACCGGATCATCGAAGATCAGCTTTCGGACGATGATGGCTACCAGGACCAGAAAGGAAAAACCGGTCATGGTCGTTCCGAACCAGGAGGCGATGGTCAGCGGTACCTGAGAAAAATTGATGATGCCGCTGACGGCGTATTTAAACAGCTTCCAGAAGTTCCATTTGGTCTCACCGGCTACGCGTTCGATATTTTTGTAGGGGAGCCAGCAGGTGCGGAAACCGATCCAGCCGAAGATTCCCTTGGAGAAGCGGTTGTACTCACTCATGGAGACGATGGCATCCACCATACTGCGCTTCATCAGACGGAAGTCTCTGGCGCCGTCCACAATATCTGCATCCGAGATCTTATTGATCAGCTGATAAAATTTCCGGGCAAAAAAGCTCCGGATAGGTGGCTCTCCGTCACGGCTGACACGTCTGGTGGCAACGCTGTCATATTCTCCGGATTCCAGCTTCTCCAGCATTTCCGGGAGAAGGGACGGCGGATCTTGAAGATCAGCGTCCATTACTGCTACATAATCGCCGCCGGCATTGCAGAAGCCTGCATACATGGCAGCTTCCTTTCCGAAGTTTCTGGAAAAAGAAAGATAGATCACATGAGGATCCTTTTCGGAAAGCTCTCTTAAAATCTCAAGGGTTCTGTCTCTGGAACCGTCATTCACAAAGATCAGCTCATAATCACAGTTCATTTGCCTGAGGACAGAAGTGGCTTCCGGGTAAAAAAGCGGAAGGGATTCTTCCTCATTGAAGCATGGTATAATTAAAGAAATCATTTTTTGCCTCGTTTTCCAGATCATAAAAAATGATCATTTTGGCGGTTATCTGTAGTCCGCCCTGGTTTCAGGTTGCTTTTGGATGGATACTATCATATCATATTTGTCCGGAATCGGCTATAAAACAGGGGATTTTTTTCTTGCACCGCTGTTTTTTGTGATAAACTGTAAAAAAAGACAGAAAAAAAGACAAACAAGAGGTGTGATATGCTGGAAAAATTTAACAGCTTTATAGAGAAATGGATGGCTTTTGTGACGCCGGCCTGTCTGCTTACAGGGGTGCTGTTTCCGGATATTGCGAAGCATGGCGTGCCCTATGTGACGTATGCTTTTGCATTTATGACCTTTATCGGTGCGTTGAAATCCAGGTTCCGTGATGTTGCAGATGTGTTTAAGCGGCCGCTTCCGCTGATCCTGATGCTGCTGATCCTTCATGTGCTGGGACCGGTGGCCGCCTGCGGTCTGGGACATCTTCTGTTCCCGGGCAATATGAATTATATCACAGGAATGGTGCTGGAATTTTCCGTACCTGCAGCGGTGATCAGTCTGATGTGGGTATCCATTTATAATGGAAACAGTCCGCTGTCACTTTCACTGGTTGTGATCGATACGATCCTGGCTCCCTTTCTGATCCCGGCAGTATTGAAGCTCCTGGTGGGCTCCAGCGTAAAAATGGATACTGTGGGAATGATGAAGGAGCTGGTTTTCATGATCGCTCTGCCGGCAGTCCTTGCCATGTGCCTTAATGAAGTCAGCCATGGAAAGGTTATGGAGATCTGGCCGAAAAAGCTGGCACCTTTTTCAAAAATGTGCCTGATCTTTGTGGTAACCTCCAATTCCTCCAAGGTTTCTCCTTATATGAAGCATCTTAATGGAGAACGGCTGGAGGTAGCAGCAGCGATCCTGGTCCTGGCAGCAGGGGGATATGCCATTGGCTGGATCATTGCCATTCTTACAAGACAGAATAAAGAGGCAACGGTTTCCATGATCTATGGTTCCGGAATGCGGAACATCAGCGCCGGTGCGGTGATCGCGGGAGCGTATTTTCCGGCGGAAACATTATTTCCGGTTATGATCGGAACGTTATTTCAGCAGATCCTGGCGGCTTTTTACGGAAGTATGATGCGCCGGGTCCAGACCGGACAGCAGGAAAGGGAGAAGGAGCATGGAGTTTCAGCATGAATTGATCATTCCCAATGAGGGATTTCCTTTTAAGCTTTTTCTTTTTGAAGGAAGAAACGGAAATTATGTACGGGAAAAACACTGGCATACTTCGATCGAGATCTTTGCGGTGATGGAGGGGAGCCTTTATTTCTATATCGATGAGAAAGAGTATCCGCTGAAGGCAGGGGAGTTTCTGATCATTAATTCCAATGAAGTACATTCTATTCAGGCGCCAGTACGTAATGAGACCATCGTACTGCAGATCCCGCTGAAGCAGTTTTCGGATTATTTTACCGCTCAGAGGTTCATCCGTTTTCGGAGCAGAAACGAAGAGTCTGAGGAAACAGACAGGCGGATGGTTTCTCTGATCCGGGAGATGTATCGGGTGTACGTATCCGGGGAAACGGGGTACGAATTCCGTATCAGGGCAGTGTTCTATGAAGTCCTTTATCTTATGGTTTCCGCATACAGGGAAACAGAGGTGGAGGAGAATGCGCTGAAGATCAGCCGCAGATTGGATGCTTTGTCAAAAATAACCACTTATATGCGGGAGCATTACAAGGAGGATCTCAGGCTTTCCGGACTTGCAGCCATGTTCGGATATTCCGATGCATATCTGTCAAGGATGTTCCGGAAATATGCGAAGGTCAATTTTAAGACATATTTACAGGATATCCGCATGGCATACGCCTATAAGGAGCTTTTGAATACAGATCATACCATCAGCTCCATCGCACTTGACAACGGGTTTGCAAGCAGCAGGGCTTTTTCCAGGGAATTTGTAAAGCGTTACGGGATCCTGCCGGGAAGAGTGGAGCGTCAGAATCATAAAAATGTCAAAAAAGTGCTATGAATGAGTCAAGAAAAGCGGCGAAAAGCATACCATGATGTGGTATGCTTTTTTCAGTTCAAAACGAAGATGCAGAGAAGCTGTGAAACAGTAATTTTGTAAGGAGGGTTAAATCGTGAAAATTCAGAAAGTAACAGATCCGGCTTTCCGCAGATACGGAAAGGTTCTGGAGGGATACAATTTCGGTCCGCTTCTGAAGGAGATGAAGCATACACCGGTCCCGGAGGATGTGGTATATGTTCCGTCAGCAGAGGAGCTGGAAGCTCTCGATGTGGAAAAGGAACTGAAAAACAGAGCGTTTGGTGGATTACCTGTCCAGATCGGATATTGCAATGGTCATAACAAAAAGCTGAATGCCCTGGAATATCATCGGAATTCGAGATCAATGTAGCAGTGACAGATCTTGTACTGCTTATCGGACATCAGCAGGATATAGAAGAGGATCTTACATACGATACCTCAAAGGTGGAGGCATTTCTGGTACCGGCAGGAACCGGGATCGAGGTTTATGCCACAACTCTCCACTATGCACCGTGTCATGTGAATGAGAGCGGATTTCAGTGTGTAGTTGTTCTTCCGAGAGGAACCAACACAGAGATTGATTTCCCGGTGCCCGGGGACGGAGAGGACGGTCTGATGACAGCCCGGAATAAATGGCTTATCGCTCATGAGGATGCGAAGATCGAAGGCGCATTCAACGGATTGAAGGGTGAAAATATCACACTTGACTGATTTCACGGTGAAGTGCTGTGCAGTGGGATATAAAAACGAACAATAATATCACCGGTGGAAAATCTGCCGGATATAAAAAGGAGAATGAAGATTATGAACAACATGCCAGAAGTTAAGATCGGAATCGTTGCAGTCAGCAGAGATTGTTTTCCGGAAAGCCTTTCCGTAAACAGGAGAAAAGCTCTTGTAGACGCTTACACAAAGAAATACGATGCAAAGGATATCTACGAATGTCCGGTCTGTATCGTAGAGAGTGAGATCCATATGGTCCAGGCTCTGGAGGATATCAAAAAAGCAGGCTGTAACGCACTCTGTGTATATCTTGGAAACTTCGGACCGGAGATTTCTGAGACCCTTCTTGCAAAGCATTTCGAGGGACCGAAGATGTTTATCGCAGCAGCTGAGGAAACACAGGATAATCTCTGCCAGGGACGTGGAGATGCTTACTGCGGTATGCTGAATGCAAGCTATAATCTGCAGCTTCGTAATGTAAAAGCCTATATTCCGGAGTATCCGGTAGGTGATGCAGAGGACTGCGCAGATATGATCCATGAATTCCTTCCTATCGCAAGAGCGATCGAGGGATTGAGCAACCTGAAGATCATCAGCTTCGGACCGCGTCCTACAAACTTCCTTGCCTGCAATGCACCGATCAAACAGCTTTACAACCTTGGCGTTGAGATCGAGGAGAACTCAGAGCTGGATCTTTTCGAGGCATTCAACAAGCATGAAGGTGATGAAAGGATCCCGGCGATCGTAAAAGAGATGGAAGAAGAGCTTGGTGCGGGAAACAAGAAACCTGAGATCCTTCCGAAGCTTGCACAGTACGAGCTGACTCTGAAGGACTGGGTAAGAGATCACAAAGGATATCGTAAATATGTAACACTGACAGGAAAATGCTGGCCTGCATTCCAGACACAGTTTGGATTTGTTCCATGTTATGTAAACAGTCGTCTGACAGCACAGGGCATTCCGGTATCCTGTGAGGTTGATATCTATGGTACATTAAGTGAGTTTATCGGACAGGTAGTAAGTGATGATATCGTTACACTTCTTGATATCAACAATTCCGTTCCGAAGGATATGTACAAAGAATCTATCGAAGGAAAATTCAACTATACGCTTCAGGATACCTTTATGGGATTCCATTGTGGAAACACAGCATCCAGCAAGCTGTCCTTCTGTGAGATGAAATATCAGATGATCATGGCAAGATCCCTTCCAATCGAGGTTACAAACGGAACTCTTGAGGGAGATATCAAGCTGGAGATATCACCTTCTATCGTCTGCAGAGTACAGCGGACAACAAGCTTCGCGCATATATCGCACACGGCGAGGTTCTTCCGGTTGCAACACGTTCCTTCGGTGCTATCGGTGTATTTGCAATTCCGGAGATGGGACGTTTCTACCGTCACGTGCTGATCGAGGGAGGATTCCCGCATCACGGTGCTGTAGCATTCGGACATCACGGAAAAGCTCTCTTCGAGGTGTTCAAATACATTGGTGTACCGGTTGAAGAGATCGGTTACAATCAGCCGGCAGGCGTGAGATATCCGACAGAGAATCCTTGGAGATAATTAAAACAGGCAGGTAAGATCATCCGTACGTGCTGCCTGATACAAGCAAGTCTCCACTCGCTGCTTATTGCTTTTCGTAACCCCGCAGGACTTTCTTGATTTGGTTAAATACGATTCAGAAACCGCGGGCTCTCAGGCGTGCAGGCGCTGCGAACTGAGAGCTGCGGTTTCTGTATTTACAGGAGGAAAAATCACTATGTATTATATTGGCGTTGATCTTGGAACTTCCGCTGTAAAGCTTCTTCTTATGGAAGGATCCGGAAAGATCTGCAACATCGTATCAAAAGAATATCCGTTGTTCTTTCCCCATCCGGGCTGGTCTGAGCAGAATCCGGAGGACTGGTTCGCCCAGAGCATGGAAGGGATCAAAGAGCTCACAGAAGGGATTGACCGCAAAGAAGTAGCAGGAATCGGTTTTGGCGGTCAGATGCACGGTCTTGTAACTCTGGATAAAGATGACAATGTGATCCGTCCGGCGATTCTCTGGAATGACGGCCGTACCGGTGAGGAGACGGAATATCTTAATACGGTTATCGGAAAGGAAAAACTTTCTCAGTATACCGCAAACATTGCATTTGCAGGCTTCACTGCACCAAAGATCCTCTGGATGCAGAAGCATGAGCCTGAGAATTTTAAAAAAGTGGTAAAGATCATGCTTCCGAAGGATTATCTTGCCTATCGCTTAAGCGGATCCTTCTGCACAGATGTATCCGATGCTTCCGGTATGCTTCTTCTGGATGTGAAGAACCGCTGTTGGTCAAAGGAAATGCTTGAGATCTGCCATATCACAGAGGAACAGCTTCCGAAGCTGTACGAGAGCTGGCAGGTAGTCGGAAACCTGAAAGCGGAAGTTGCAAAAGAGCTTGGCTTCTCAGAAGATGTGAAGGTTGTAGCAGGTGCAGGCGACAATGCTGCGGCAGCTGTGGGAACAGGAACGGTTGGCGATGGCCAGTGCAACATTTCCCTTGGAACATCCGGTACGATCTTTATTTCCAGCAAAGATTTCGGAGTGGATGAAAACAATGCACTGCATTCCTTTGACCATGCAGATGGAAGCTATCATCTGATGGGATGCATGTTAAGTGCTGCTTCCTGCAACAAATGGTGGTCAGAGGAGATCCTTAAGACAAAGGATTTTGCGGCAGAGCAGGCACCGATCCAAAAGCTTGGCGAAAATCAGGTGTTTTTCCTTCCGTATCTGATGGGAGAGAGATCTCCGCATAACAACCCGGATGCAAGAGGCGTATTTTTCGGAATGTCCATGGATACCACGAGAGCAGATATGACACAGGCTGTTCTGGAAGGAGTTGCTTTCGGACTTCGAGATTCCCTTGAGGTTGCAAGAAGCCTCGGGATCCATATTGAGCGCACCAAGATCTGCGGCGGCGGAGCAAGAGCCCTCTTTGGAAAAAGATCATTGCAAATGTGATGAACCTGAAGGTGGATGTGCCGGAGAATGAGGAAGGTCCGTCCATGGGCGGTGCAATGCTGGCAGCAGTAGGCTGCGGTGAATACCCGGATGTGGAAACGATCTGTAATAAGCTGGTCAGGGTAGTAGATACGGTAGAACCGGAACCGGAGCTGGTTGCAAAATATGAAGAAAAATACCGGAAATTCCGCAAACTGTATCCGGCAATGAAAGAGCTGTTCAGATAACAGCCATTTTCACGGATAAATATTGTTCTGCTTCATAGGTATGGAGCACTAAATGGTTAAAAATCAGGAGCATGTCACAGCTCCTGATTTTTCTGTACTGTCTTGGTGTACAGCCCTTGATTTTCGTAAAGACCTTTGTGTAATAATTAGAGTCCGAAAAACCGGACAGCAGTCCTGATTCCGTAATAGAACAGGAGGGATTTTCCAGATATTCCAGGCTGCGTTCAATGCGGTATTCCTGGATGTATCCGAAGAGAGTGATATTCATGCATTTTTTGAAAAGCCGGCTGCATTCGCTGGGACTTAAGTGGATCAGGTCTGCAACATCATTCAGGAGGATCTTTTCAGAGTAGTGTTCTGCGATATAGGACATGATCTGACGGATGCGGCGGTAGTTTTCTTCATCCTGACCGGATGGAAGAGTTGTCCGGGAGATCGTATTTTCATACAAGATCTTCCAGAAGTGCTGCAGTCTGGCGATGATCTCAAATTCATACATGGGTTCCCGGCTACTGTCCAGGTCGATGATGTCACGGATATCTTTTATGGCCTCGGAGTGCCATTTGCAGGATAGATCAAGCGGTACGGCGGACAGGGAAAAGCTTCGGAGGATCGGTTCTGTATATTTCTGGAAAAGAAGGCTTCCCGAAAATCCGTAGATCAGTTTGGGGTCAAAGGTTATGGGGATATACTGACAGTCCTGATCCTGATACATATGTCCGGCATGAAGGGCATTGGCATTGCCAAAGATTGCCTGTCCCTCTTTCAGGTGAAAGGTATTCTGATTGATCTTGTAGAGCATTTCGCCCTTTTCGATATAGGTAAGCTCGATCTCCGGATGCCAGTGCCACAGAAAGGAACCGGTCTCATAGCCGGAAAGCCGCTCGTAGCTTACCAGGAATGGGAAGGAGCTGTCTCCGTGTTTTTTCAGTTCTTTTCCGGCGGGATCTGTGATGATCTGCAAGGTGTTACCTCCTTCCTTCTGTGCGCGGATCCTGAAGTGTATATCTGCTTTTCATAGTGGAATTTATTTTATCAGAAAAGGCAGAAAATGCAAAGGGATATTCCGGGATCACCACAAAATAATACGGTTTTTACACAAAATTGTTATGGACAGAAAAGACGGGACTGTTATAATAAAAGTACATGAAGCGTTACTATTCACTGGTGATATTCTGCGCATTGCGAAGTGTGTTGCTGAGAACGGAGTGAACAGTAACCATGAAGCGTGACAGAGCGGAAGATCTTTTCAGGTTCTTCCGGATCTGGGGTGTAAACTATATAACAGGAGGAAGAAAAAATGGGAACAATTAAAATTCCGGCAGCAGACGTGCTGAAAAAAATCTATGGTGAAACAGAGGAGAGCAGCGCCCGTTATACCAATCTTGCTGTGAATTTCGAGAAGAAATATCATCATGACAAGGCAGAGTTTTTTACTGCTCCGGGCCGTACGGAGATCATTGGCAACCATGTTGATCATAACGGCGGTCAGATCATTGCGGCAAGTATCGATCTGGATACCATCGGTGCTGCTTATCCAAACGGAACCAATGTGATCCATATGATCAGTGAGGGTTACAAACAGGAAGTAGTTGTTGATCTTGACAAGCTCAGCACAGAAACCTATACAAAAGGTACAGATGCTCTTGTTGCAGGTATTATGGAGTATATGCAGAAAAAAGGCTATGCTACCGGTGGATTTGACGCTTATGTTTCCACCAAGGTTATTGCCGCTGCAGGTGTAAGCTCTTCTGCTTCCTTTGAGATGCTTGTATGTGCGATCACCAATTATTTCTTTAATGAAGGTAAGCTGGAGTATGGCGAGTATGCGAGAGCAGGTCAGTATGCTGAGAATGTTTACTGGAAAAAGGCTTCCGGTCTGATGGACCAGATGGCTTGTGCTGCCGGCGGCCCGATCCTTCTGGATTTCTCTGATAAAGAGAATATCAGCTGTGAGAAGATCGCATTTTCCTTTGAGGATATGGGCTGCAGACTTGTGATCGTAAATACCGGTAAGGGCCATGCAGATCTCAGTGAGGAATATTCCTCTATTCATATGGAGATGCGTGAGGCTGCGAAGGCTATGGGCGTAGAGCTTCTCTGTGAGTCCAATATGGAGAATCTTCTGGCACATGTGAAGGATATTCCGAATGACCGTGCTGTTCTTCGTGCGATGCATTTTTATGAAGAGAACAGACGTGTTGCAGATGCTGTGAAGGCTGTTGAGAATAAAGACGGTGAGGGATTCCTGCGTCTTCTTGAGGAGTCCGGTAATTCTTCCTGGGAGTGGCTGCAGAACTGTTATTCTCTGCAGAATTGCAAGGAGCAGAAGATCACGTTGAGTCTGGCGCTTACCAAGCTGTTTCTGAATAAGATCGGTGCTGGTATCTGCAGAGTTCATGGTGGTGGTTTTGCAGGAGTTATCATGTGCGTGCTTCCGATCGAGAACGCAGATGCGTATGTGGACTATATGGCTCAGTATGTTGGAAGGGAAAATGTCTATCCGATGAATATCAGGAGTACAGGGGCTGTTCATGTTGAGTGATTTTTGATGGCATAACGAACGTCATGGAGGGCGATTCGTTTCCGAATGCGGCTTTGGCGGCATCCGAAAATGAATCGCCCTTTGCGCTGTACTATGATTTTTTATTTTTTAATCAAAATTTTATGATTTGTTTCTGATTTAAATTTATGGGTTATGGTATAATGAGAAAAATTTTAAGAGAGTAATAAAAAAGAATTTGCAGAAGTTTTCAAGGTGAGGTTTCTGGAGTTGTTTTGAGTTTTGTTTTTTTCATTATATTTCATAAGAAAGGTTTGACATATTTATGAGCAGAAGAGAGTTTCTTGAGGTTTTACGGGGGCAGCTGTCCGGACAGATGACCCAGGGGAGAGCTGCGGCTCATGTGCGGTATTATGAGGATTACATTCAGTCTCAGGTCCGGAACGGTCGAAGTGAATCAGATGTTCTGGCAGAACTGGGGGATCCCAGGCTGATCGCCAAGACTTTGATCGATACAGATGACAGTGCAGCTGTTTATGATGAGTCTGGTTATTCTGAAGAGAGCTACGGTGCAGATGATTATGCGGATAATGGGACGGAGAGCAGTGCCGGAAAGGCAAGAAGCTTTAAACTGGATCTGAGCACATGGTATGGGAAGGCAATCGTGATCGCCATTGCAGCGTTAATTGTGATACTTTTAACAACTGTTTTGGTGGCAGTTGCTCCATTTTTGATAATTTTTGGTATAGTTTTGTATTTAATATCCTGGTACAGGAAGAAAAAAGTATAAGTGTTCCACAACAGCTGTGAATTAAAGACAATTTCCGTGTAATGAAATGGATTGCTTGTGAAAAAAGTATTTATAAGATTTGCATAAAAAATACGTGTTTAGTCTTGATTTATAGTGGATTTTACTGTATAATCTGGATTAACAAGTTGAGATTGTGTCTGTTTTGTATAAAAACAGATGATGCCATTGAGAAGAGAGAACGGCAGAAGATATACATCGAAGGATGTGTTATTTTCTGCCGATTTTTTTATCTGTTTTTTAGAAAAGGTGATCAGAATGGATTGCCTTATTGAAGTATGATAAATTGTATAAAATAGATAAAAAAACAATTATTATCAAATAATAATTGCTTAAAATAAATAAAGAAATATTGGAAAATAGAGAAATAACTGTTGATTATATACAAGAAATGTGTTATCATTTGGTAAAAAGTTGGTAAAGATAACAAACGCGCAAATACAAAGGAGGGTAGTGAGAGGGCATTTTTGACAGCAGAACGTAAATGAGAGTTTTGCTTAATGTATTGGGGTAATTGCTGGAAGATATAACGGAAATGTTTTTCAGCAGAATGTGTAATGAGCAACATGATCAGCACTGTCAGGGGGACAGAGATATCGTGATGATGCAGCTGATCGGTAGTACGTAAATTTATGAAAAGCAGGTGATATACAATGAAAAGTAAAAAATCTTTTTTCAGGACAGTGGAGCCTTATCTCTATCTGGTTCCTGTAATGATCCTTTTTATACTGTTTGTATTCTGGCCGTTCGTTAAGACGATCCAGCTGAGCTTTGCCAGAACCACACCTCTTGGTCAGGTGGCACAGTATGTAGGACTTGACAACTATACGAATATTTTTACAGATGGAACGTTCCTTAACAGTTTGGTGACAACACTGAAATTTTCTGTTATGCGAGTTATCCTTTCTATTGTGCTCGGTTTTATACTGGCGATCATCAGTACAGAGAAGATCAGGGCAAAGGGATTTTTCCGTACTGTATATGCACTTCCGATGGCTATTTCCGCAGCAGCGGCATCTGTAGTGTTCATGTTTATTTTCCACAGCTCTCTGGGTATCCTGAACAGGGCGCTCGGAACTCATATCGGATGGCTGACAGATAAGAAATATGCACTGATCGCAGTTACGATCGTTAGTGTATGGATGGCGATCGGTATGAATTTCATTTACCTTACTGCAGCGATCCAGAGTGTACCGGCTGAGCTTTATGAGAGCGTTGCCCTGGATGGAGCGAATTTCTTCCAGAAGCACCGTCATGTAACGATTCCGTCAATCTCTCCGACACTGTTCTTCCTTCTCATCATCAATGTCATCAACTCCGTACAGGCATACGCAGAGTTCAAGATGATGACCCAGGGCGGACCGGCAGAGAGTACCAACGTTATCGTGTATGAGATTTACCAGGAGGCATTTATCAACAGCCGTTTCGGTGTGGCCTGTTCAGAATCCGTAATTCTGTTTGTTATTTTGATCATCCTGACTGCACTGCAGTTTAGACTGGAAAAGAAGGTGACCTACTGATGAAAGAAAAACCATATGTAAAAGTGGCGATGTATGCGCTGAATATTATTTTTGCAATTATTATTATTGTTCCTGTTATCTACTGTTTCAATGTTAGTATGATGGATCTGAAGGAGATCTACGGCGGAAAGTTCTGGCCGTCCCATCTGACTATCGAGAACTACACAAGAGCATTTCAGCTTGCACCGTTCTTTACCTTCATTAAGAACTCACTGATCGTATCCGGTGTTATCACATTTGCTCAGGTCGTTACAGGTGCTCTTGCAGCATATGCTTTTGCAATGATGGAGTTCAAAGGCAAAAAGGTCCTGTTCTATATTATGCTGGCAACCATGATGATCCCGAGCCAGGCGATCATCATCGCAAACTACCTGACTATTGCTGACTGGGGTATCCGTAATACATACGCAGCGCTGATCCTCCTAATGCAGCAGCAGCTTTTGCGGTATTCAACATGCGTCAGGCATTCCTGACACTGCCGAAGGAGATCCATGAGGCGGCAGAGATTGACGGATGTACAAATTTCAAGTTCTTATATACCATCGGTGTTCCGCTTATCAAACCATCACTGGGTGCTCTGATCATCTATGTATTCCTTCAGAGCTGGAACTACTATCTGTGGCCACTGCTTGTAACAGACAGTGTAAATATGAGAACGGTTCAGATCGGTCTTGGTATGCTTCAGGGGGCTGAGGCAACAGACTTCCGACCGGTTATGGCTGGCGCTATGGTTATCCTGATTCCGTCGATCCTTGTATTTATCATTGGTCAGAAGCAGATGATCAGTGGTCTGACAGCAGGTGCTGTTAAGGGTTGATCCAATCACATAAGAGCAAGTAGCAAAAATGTTAATTTGTCCGACCTGTATTGGGGCGGGTCGGACCATTATAAAAGGAGGGTTTCTATATGAACAACAAAAAATGGATGGCGATTCTTTTAGGAGGAATCATGGCTGCATCTCTGGCAGCTCCGTGCTCAGTAAGTGCAGCTGAGAAAACAACACTTACATTCTGGCATGCAATGGGCGGCACAAACGGTGAGGTGCTTCAGCAGATCGTGGATGATTTCAACGCATCCCAGGATGAGATTGAGATTAAAGCTGAGTATCAGGGAACCTATGATGATACCATCACAAAACTGAAAGCTGCTATGCAGAGTGACTCCGGTCTTCCGGATGTCTGCCAGATGTATGACGTAGGAACAAAGTTCATGTATGACAGTGGTGCTGTCATTCCTGTAGAAGACAAATTTGAGAGCACAGGCTATGATAAGAGCTCTGTTATGGAGGTTATCAGCAGCTACTATACCGTAGACGGCAAGCAGTATGCAATGCCATTTAACGTATCCACACCTATGCTGTATTACAACAAAGACGTATTTGAGGCAGCAGGACTTGATCCTGAAACTCCGCCAACAACTTATGATGAGGTTCTTGAGGATGCCAAGAAGATCGTAGAGAGCGGAGCAGCTCCGGTTGGTTATTCACAGGCTATTTACGGATGGTTCTTTGAGCAGCAGCTTGCAGGACTTGGTGTAACATACGGAAACAATGACAATGGACGTAAAGAGGCAGTTACAGCTGTTGATTTTGATTCCAACGGCGGCGGCCTGAAAGTATTTGATATGTGGAAAAAGCTGTATGATTCCGGATATTTCGAAGATTACGGAACAACAACAGCAGATACTCAGACAGCATTCTTCTCCGGACAGGTTGGTATGATCATCGAGTCTACTGCTATCCTGAAAAATGCAGTTGATTCTTCTCCGTTCGAAGTTGGTACAGGATATCTTCCGAGAATCGAGCAGAATGATGAAGGCGGTGTTATCATCGGTGGTGGATCCCTGTGGCTTACAGATACAGGCAACGAAGCTAACGAAGATGCAGCATGGAAATTCATCGAGTACATCACAACTCCTGATGTACAGGCTAAATGGTCCATGGGTACAGGATACTTTGCGATCAACGAGAAAGCTTATGAGACAGAGGATATGAAGGCTTACCTCAAAGAAAACCCGAACTTCGAGACAGCTATCAACCAGCTGAAGGATTCTCCTGTAAACTGCAATACAGCAGGTGTTCTCTCAGGTGTACAGACAGAAGCCCGTCTTACATTCAACGAGATCATGCCGCAGGTATATGATGGCAAGCTTACAACTCAGGACGCTGTTGATCAGCTTGCAGCTTCTGTAAACAAAGCGATCGAGAACTATAACGAGTCTATTAAATAATCAGAATGCCCTCTGATCAGTAGATAGAGCAACAGATAGGGATACCGCCGCCGGGCGCCGGTATCCCTGCTGTTTTACATGCTGTGAGACTACAGATCATGTATATCCGGGGTATAGGATCATATGAAAAACTGTGTAGTGAGACGGACGGAGTGAGTCCGGCTGACTAGACAGCTTTCGAATGGAGTGAGTGTGGCCTGCGGCGTTCGTGCAGGGCAAAATGAAGTGATGCGCTATTGGCGTTATCACCGGCAGAAAATAATGTTACAACAGGAAAGGAGCAAATTTATGGGCGGAATTCTCGGAGCATGTAATGCAATATCGGATTATTTGCACACTTTAAATATGGGATCGACGCTGTTTCGGCTGATTCTTGCGATGTTTCTTGGATGTCTGATCGGTATTGATCGTGGAATGAAGAAGCGTGTGGCAGGTGTAAAAACACATATGATCGTTTGTATGGGGGCAACTCTGGTTATGATGACGGGCGATTTTATCCATGTATATTCTAATGGGGCAGGAATCGGAGATACTGCACGACTTGGCGCACAGGTTGTCAGCGGGATTGGTTTTCTTGGAGTGGGAACCATCATTGTGACCGGACAGAGACATGTATCCGGTCTTACGACAGCGGCCAGTCTTTGGACTTCTGCGTGTATCGGACTTGCTGTGGGAATCGGCTTTTACAGCGGTGCGATCTTTACCACGCTGGGGCTTATTCTGGTGTTCAAATATGCGAAATATATAGAGGTTTATGTGGAAGAGCATTCCAATACCTATGACGTATATATGGAGTTTGAAAATGAAGACAAGATGAGTATGGTCATAAAGAAGCTCCGGGAAGAGGACATCATGATCTCCAACGTAGTTATCATCAAAAAGAGATCCAAAACACAGAGTGTGGTGATCCAGGCAACAATGGAGGCTGCCAAATGGAAAGCACGCCATACTGTATTTCGTGAGGTAAGACAGCAGGAAGGAGTTATTTCTGTGGAGGAAATATGATCGGGAATCGGGAATACAATGAAACTTATCATGTTTTTGAGAAAGTTAAGAGCATGTTAAAGAAAAAAAGATGTATTTTACGAAAAATGCACTTGAAATATGAAGAATAGTCTGATACAATGAATACAAAGTGAAGAAGGAATCTGATTCAG
>ENA-OQDW01000317-OQDW01000317.1-human-gut-metagenome-genome-assembly--contig:-NODE-317-length-21089-cov-2.335750_pt1 | contig 21089 bp, 18 predicted proteins | sample MGYA00242784_ERZ504613 | MGnify/ENA primary metagenome ERZ504613 (study PRJEB26092, sample SAMD00036330) | human gut metagenome | host: Homo sapiens | study: EMG produced TPA metagenomics assembly of...
CGTGCATCATGACCACCAGTTTCTTTACGATCGCAAGTCCAAGACCGGTTCCCTGCCATTGCAGGGCAAGCGTGCGGTTACCCTCCTGTGAAAACGGTTCAAACGCATGCTCCAGGAATTCCTCACTCATACCGATTCCACTATCCCGCACCGTAAAACGCACCCATTCAACGTTTCCTTCCGTGCGTAGCCTTTCGGTCAGAAGCCACACATTTCCGCCCTCTGGCGTGTATTTTGCTGCATTGGACAGCAGATTGAAGAAAATCTGCTTGAACCGCACCGCATCAGTGTATATCATTTCTTCCATATGCTGCAGATCACACTGGAACGTAATGTTTTTCTGCTCCATCAGCGGGCCGATCGTGGTATTGATTGCCGTTCCAAACGTCTTTCTGCTCATCTGCTCCGACTTCAGGTTCAGATTGCCGCTCTCTATGCGTGAAATATCCAGCATATCATTGATCAGCCCGAGCAGAAACTCACTTGAGGATTTAATCTTATCCAGATATCCGCAGATCGTCTCATCCTGACATTCCTGCCTTGCAACGGATGTCATGCCGATAATCGCATTCATAGGCGTCCGGATGTCATGACTCATATGGGCCAGGAATTCACTCTTGGCGCAATTCGCCCGCTCCGTTTCTTCAATTGCCCGCTCCAGACGTTCCTGCTTCTTCTTCTCCTCCGTTACGATGTCTTCGATGTCCACACAGCTTTTGAATACCGTCCCCATCTGCTTATCCATATAGGTATAACGGATCATTTTACGCCGCACTGAGCCATCAGACTCTCTCACATCAATTTCCTGTATGTAAAGTGGCTCTGCCTCAAGGTTACGACGGATTTCCTCTGTCTGCATTGCCCAGATGTGTGCTTCCAGCTGATCCGTCACTGCGACTCTTGTAAGATAATCACGGATATCCGCATCGTAGTCTGTTCCTCTGGCGCTCGGACACATGGAACTTTTTTCCTGCGCCATAATCTCGAAATGACCATTCTGCAGACAGATGTATTCCACATAATCATAGTCGAACTCAATGATCAGCTGCATCATACGGTCACGGTTTTTCTCATGCGTGACATCCCAGTTATTGTAAAAGGCAAACAAATCTCCCGTATCCAGCTGCGGTACAATCCTTACGTCCACACGCACCCAGATAATGTCGTCCGTGTCCCGCCTCTTTGCCCAGTAGTAACGCGATATCATTTCCTCTCCCTGCCAGTAGGCTTCCATCAATGCCTCTGGCTGTAGATCCGCATACGTCTCCCCGGTCATATGAATTTCCGAGAAAATCTTTTCAATGCGCTTCCGGTAGTCTGCTTCCTCACGCAATTCTTCGGTAAAATCCCCCAGACCGTTGTATTTGACGGATTCCACATAACGCTGCGTGAGATTAACGCGGCTGGTTCCAATATTCTCATCTGTCCCTTTCTGATCCAATCCTCTGTCGAATTATCATACTTCCATCTCCTGCCATACATTATCCGCAGTTTATTTTAACCCTGCCTGACCGGCCATCGCTCTTCTCTCCTCATACTGTTCATAGAAGTCCTGCTCCGGTTCATATGGTTTTATAAAAAACAGATTTAACAAAAACATGTTGATCGTCTTTGCCTCCTGTTCACCAATTCCGTCTTTCACCTGCTTCTCCAGCTGCTTCCGCAGGCCATGCCAGTCCATCAGAAACCGTTCGTATTGTTCCATCTGCGGAGTATCGAGCCATTTTCCAACCTTCACTTTGCTGCGCCCGGGCTTCTGACAGGCATCCATCTGCAGAAAGTAGCGGATTCTGCCTTCCTCATAGATTCTGCCAAGTGGAAATACACGACACAACCCGGGACGCATTGCGTGGATCCTGCATCTTCCCTGTTCATTCAAGAACACACACTGCTCTTTTTCTCCGTCCATCCTCAGGTTCGGAAGAATCACGCCGTCCACTACCTGCAGCTCTATCGTATCGACCAGCAGCTGCTCAAAATTTTTCCCGGTCACGGTCGTCAGACGCCATATATCACAGGGATCAAGCACAATGGATGTCCCCATTTTCTCACAGCAGGCATGACATCCCGCGCAGTCTCCGCACGCCGCCCGAACCATATCATTGCAGCCATATATTTTTCCATCTGATATTTCCTGCAGATCCCGTAACATTGCAATCTCCTCATTTCTTTTTTCTGTGTCTATTTTAACTGTTTTTTGCAAAAGAAGCAATAAACTCACATAGCCTATAGAGTGAAAAAAGAAACCGCCACAAAAGTGACGGCTTCTTAAATCCTGATTTTATAATATCTGTTCTATGCTTTATGCAGCAGCTTTCTCAGAATCATTGTCTTTCATGACAAGCTTTAAGAGAATCGGGGTGATCAGCGTCGTTACAATAACAACGAGAACGATCGGTGCAAACAGGACATCGTCTAACATACCGCTTGCATATCCCTTCTGTGCCACAATCAGTGCAACCTCACCACGGGAAATCATACCGATACCGACCTGGAACGCTTCCTTTCCGGTACATCCGCATATCTTTGCACCCAGTCCGCATCCGACAACCTTGCTTAAGATGGCGATAACAAGCAGAATGATTGCGAAGATCCAGATGCTGGCATCCATTCCGCCGAGTGTTACCTTAAGACCTACACTGGCAAAGAATACCGGTGAGAAAATCAGGTAAGACGGGATCTCGCATCTTCTTGCAACATACGGTCCAACTTTCATCGTGCAGAGCATCAGTCCTGCGAAGTAAGCACCGGTAATATCTGCAATACCGAAGTATTCCTCTGAGATATAGGAAAGAATGAAGCAGAGCGCTACACAGATGATAGCGGTTCTTCTCTTCTCATCCTGCTCTTCCACAAATACCTTTAACTTTGTAAGCACGAAGATCAATACTGCAATAAATACGAAATACAGTACAATCTTTAACACAACTGTGATCGGGCTTACGCTGGTATCCTTTAAGCTGGTTACGATTGTGAGTACGATAATACCGATGATATCATCGATAACAGCTGCGCCAAGAATTGTCGTTCCGACTTTTCCTTTCAGCTTGCCCATCTCACGCAGCGTCTCAACAGTGATACTTACAGATGTTGCTGTCAGTACAACACCGACGAACACTGCCTTTAACACCTCATCGTAATCGCTGAAGTCTGTGTGGAAGAAAAATGCATACCCCAGGAATCCGCCAATCAACGGAACAATCACACCGATCAATGCTGTTACGAAAGATGCCACACCATTTTTCTTAAGTTCGGACAGATCCGTCTCCAGTCCTGCGTTAAACATCAGGAGGATAACACCAATCTCTGCCATCTGTTCAAGAAAGACGCCGGTATCTCCGGTTAATGTGATCAAGTTCAGACAGGACGGTCCTAAGATCACACCTGCAACTAATGCACCAACAACCGCCGGCATATGAATCTTACGGGTAAATAAACCCAGAATCTTGGTTGAGATCATAATGATCGCCAAGAACAGTAAAAATGAATACGATTCCATATCTATACTCCCTTTCTGTTAATAAATTATTAAATATGTATAAAGTATTCTTATAGCATAGCTATTCTAACGCTTTATCTTACAAAATGTAAGTGGCGTTTTTCAAGAAAAAACATCAAAATAATAACGTTTTTTGGGAATTTTCAACAGATTTTCGGGGGATTTTTATAGAAGATTTCGTTCGCATGGAATATATATTTCATTATTGTGTGTCCACAATTTCAACTACTTTACCTTTGCTTCTTCGACATATCTGTCTCATGTGCAAAACTCTTGATATTGATAAATGTACCAACAAAACCGAGTCACATCAAAGCTATTATTTCATCCTCTTTATTGCGTAGTGAAGGGTGTTGGTTCTTTTAGTGTTTTTCGCTGTCACGAAGATGTAATAGTTGCGACTCTGGCGAGGAATGACAGATGCAAACGTGCTTTCTCCGTAGAGTGCGAATCACAACCATGTTGTCCCCTTCTATATTAGCAATATCTCAACCCACACTCCCCTCTCAGGGCGCGACATTATATCACAAATATAGTAAGTTCAACATATAAAAACTGCATTTTACATTCTTTGTATGTTCCCCCAATGAAAAACCCCCGGGACATCTCTGTCCCGGGGGTTTTTCGAGGAGTTTAGTTATGAAAATGTTAATCTATATAAAGGAATCTTCACCGAAAGGTTCTGCAGAAATATGACCTTTATTCCACATCTCTGAGCTGCTGGGAACGAAGCTCTGGGAAACCGTCCTCAGCTCCTTTCGATGATGTTAGTATACGGAAAAAATGTGTCCGAAGTATGTCGATTTTCATAAAGCTTTCTAAAAAAACGTTCAATGTTATTTAGATTTCTTTAATATTTTATTTCTATTTTTTTATAATTGCCTGCACCGTGCCCGACTGGAGCAGCCGGATCTCCAGCTGTTTCATCTGCTCCGACGCAAGACTGTTGCACAATTCCACGGTTCCTTGCTGCGCTCTGCCACTGCACAGACCGCAATCCTTAAGCCTGCGTTCTGTCTCCCGCGCGGTTCCCGCTCCGCCGTCAAAGATCTGCACTCCGGCTCCGAGAAGCTTCTGGATTGTCTCCCGCACAAACGGGTAATGCGTGCAGCCCAGCACAACACAATCTACCGGATGGCTTCGGTACGGTTCAAACAGATTTGCAAGAAACGCTTCGAGTTCTGCGCCCTCCAGCACACCCTGCTCCACATACTCCACCAATCCCGGGCACGGCAGCCTTAAGATCTCGGCATCCGACTCAAACCGCTGCATCAGGGCATGAAACTTCTCCTCGCGCAGGGTCATCGGCGTTGCCATGACAAGAACGCGCGGGTGACCGCCCGCGTGCACCGCCGGCTTTAGTGCCGGCTCAATTCCGATCACCGGCATATCCGCATATTTTTCCCGAAGGATCCGGATGGCCGCGCTTGTCGCCGTGTTGCATGCCACCACGAGCGCCTTTACGCCGCGTGACAGCAGATATTCGGCATCCGCACAGGTCAGCCGCTGCACTTCCTCCAGCGTCTTTGTACCGTAGGGCGCATTCTTAGAATCCCCAAAAAAGATATAATTCTCGTTCGGCATCTGTGCCACCAGTTCCCGCAGCACACTGATTCCCCCAACTCCCGAATCAAACACACCAATCGGACATTCCTGCCTGTTTTCATACTTTTCCACTGCTATTCCTCCCAGACTGCCTCGCTTCCGTTCTCCGTGCGCGTGACATAAAGTCTGTGTTCTATCTGTTCTTTTAATTCTGTCACATGGGAGATAATTCCCACCAGGCGCTCGCTTCCCGCGAGCTGTGACAATACTTCAATCGCCTGTTTTCTGGACTGCGCATCCAGTGTACCGAATCCCTCATCGATAAACATCATGTCCAGATGCACGGCACCCGCCTTGCGGATGGCAATATCCGAAAGCCCAAGCGCCATGGCAAGCGCTGCCAGAAACGACTCGCCGCCGGATAAGGTACGGATATCGCGCTCACTGTCCGTGACCAGACTGTACACCGACAGATCCAGACCTTCGTTGGATTTGCGCCCGCTGTTTTCCGTCTCTTTCAGCTTAAGCATAAACTGATGTCCGCTCATCGTCAATAGCCGTCTGTTCGCCTCGTAGATCACCTGCCGGAAATACCGGCGCTGCACATAGGTCTCAAAATCAATCTTCGCCGATCCCGCCAGACGCCCGTCCGCCGTGAAGTACAGTCTTTTCAGCACCTGATTTTCCGCATCGAGCCGCTCGTGTGCGGCGAAATATTCCCTGCACCGCTCCACCACTTTCGCATCCGTCTCGTATGCGGTGTGCATTGCAAGAATCTCCTCATGAAGCTCCTGCTGGCGCTGTTTTTGCACCTCCAGTTCCGTCTCCCATGCCAGGATCCCGATCTCCTGCTTTCCCTCGGTCAGCTTCTGCATAGTCAGAAGCCTGCCCTCACTTTCCACGCGATTCCGGACGTATGCCTCAGACTGCTGCACGAGCGTCTCCCGCCCGCTCTCTGTAAGGAATGCTTCGTGGTATGCCTCCTCCGAAGAAAATCCGGCATCACGCAGCGCCTGCCGGTATTCTTTCTCCAATTCCAGACACTCCTGCACAAATCCGGCATTCTTCGTCTGCTCCTGCGTCAGCATTCCCTCTTGTCTGGAAATGTCTTCCTTTTTCTTTTGCAGTGCTTCCTCTGCATCCGCCAGACACTTCGTCCGCCGGTCTGCCTTATCCGTCAGCTGCTGCAGCGCTTGCTCAGCCGTTCCTTCGTCTCATAGGATAACTCCGCGCGGATCCGTGCCGTTTCCCGCTGTCCTTCTTCCCAGTCGCGCTTGAGCGCCTCAAGCTTCAGGCGGTCCACCGCATCTCCCGTTTCCCCGGGATGCTTTTCCCCTTCCTGGGGAAATCGTTCCACCTGCCGACCGCGCTCTGGCAGAGGTCTCTTTTTTGCTGCAGGTTCTTTTGCTGCCTGCTGTGCGGCAAACGTATAAAGTTCTTTCTCTCCGTCGCCGCACGCATCTCCCGCAAGCGCCAAGAACTGCTGCTTCGCCTGCTCCAGACGCAGTTCCTGCTCTGCCGCCGCGCTTTTCTGCCCGTCAAATTCCTGATACGCAGCATCGCGCGCCGTCTCCGCCTGCTCCCGCTGTTCCTTCGCCGCCTTTACTGCTGCTTCACTGACCGCATTCTCGGCAAGGGACGCCGGATGCGGATGTGTCAGGGAGCCGCAGACCGGACAAGGCTCTGCCTCCCGCAGATTCTGTGCCAGAATTCCCGCCTGTTCCTTTAAAAACAGCTGGTACACGTGCTCATATTCCGCAGACGCCTCCGTGGACCGGGCGGATGCCCGCTCCCACGCTTTTGCGGCGCTGACATACTTCTCCTCCAGCAAAAGCTGCCTGTTTTTTTCCGCGAGCAGCCGGCTGGCGCCTTCCCGCACCGCACGCTCATAATACTGCTTCGCCGACTCGTACGCCTGCTTTGCCTGCCGCTCCTGTTCTACCGCCTCTCCCAGGCGCTCATACACCGGAAGCTGTTCCCGGATGCGGAGCATTTTCTCCGCGTCGGCTTCTGCCGCATCGGCGCTCTGCGTCTTAAGCGTATTAAAGTCCTGCTCCTGCCTGTCATGTGCTTCCTTTTCCTCCGCGATAAGGCGCTTCATCCGCTCCACTGTCTCGTCGGACTGCCGCCGCTCATCCAGACGCTCATTGCAGCGCAATTCCTTCACATGCACCCTCTCCGCACGTGCTGCCGCCTCCAGCTGTTTTTTCCGGCGCGCTTCCACGGGCTCTTCTTTCTTTAACTTCTGTACCTGCTGTTCACAGTCTCTTAACCCTTCAAACAGTTCATTGACTTCCTTCGCCTTAGAGATTGCCGCAGTCAGCCTCCGGATCTCCTCCCGCACGTTCTCCTGCAAAGCCGTCAGCTCCCTCTCCCGGATACCAATCTGCTCCACTGCTTCCGGAAGTGGAAGTTCTTTCAGTTCTTCGCGCGGCAGAATCACGCGCGCTCTCTCCTGCTCGGCAGCTCTCTCGTTTTCCGCAAGCAGCCGGTCCATCTCGAGCGAACGCCGCTTTAAGTTCTCCTGGATTCTCCAATATGCGTCTGTGTGAAACAATTTGGAGAAAATCTTTTTCCGGTCGTCCGACTTTGCATACAGAAGTTTTAAAAAATCGCCCTGCGCGATCATGGCAGTCTGTGTGAACTGCTCCTTTGTCAGTCCGATAAGCTCTTCGATCTTCGCATCGGTCTGGCTCCTTTTTTCCGGATACACCGTTCCGTCCGGAAGCGTCAGTTCCACGCCTGCCGGAACCTTCTGCTCCCGCAGTTTTCCGTTTTTCAATTCTTTTACGATCTTATATTCCGGATTTCTCCGCACGCGGTATGACTCGCCCGCATACAAAAAAGAGAATTCCACATAGGTCTCCGTCACACTTTTGGCATACTGGCTCCGCATCATGCTCCGCTTCTGCCTCCGCCGCTCGCCTCCCCGTATAGCGCATAGGTGATGGCATCAAAAATCGTGGTCTTCCCGGCGCCGGTATCCCCCGTGATCAGAAACAGTCCGCCCGTCTGCACCGTAAAATCAATCTCCGTGCGTCCCGCATATGATCCGAACGCTGACAGGATGAGTTTTTCAGGCTTCATTCGTCCCCCTCCATTTCCTGCGCAATCACCTGACGCATCAGTTCCCGCTCCTCAGGCGTCATCTCTCTCCCGTTCATCTCCGAGAAAAACATGGCAAAACGCCTCCTCCGGCCGCACTTCGGCAAGCTGCTCTTCCGTGTCCGACAACAGCTTCCTCGTCCGCGCGTTGTCGATCCGTATCTCCAGGATGTGGTCGTATTTTTCCTCCAGACGCTCCTTCGGCTGGAACGCCTCCACATCATCCGTGAGGGTGATGCTCACAAATGCGTGGCAGACCTCCTGCCCCGCCTGCTCCAAAATCTCATGCAGCGTCCCGGTCAGCTTTTTTACCTCCCGCACCGGCGGAAGCGGAATCTGCCGGATCACAGGCGGCTGTCCCTTTTCTCCCAGTTCCACGACCGTCACGCTCTTCTCCTCCCCCGCCTCGCTGACAGAATACGGAAAAGGCGTCCCGCAATAGCGGTATTTTTCCGCTCCTATATGCTGTGCGCGGTGGATATGTCCCAATGCAGCATAGTCGAACGGCGCAAGCACGCCGGCATCGACATTTTCAACGCCTCCGACATAGTGGATTTCGGAGTCACAGGTCGCAGGCTCCTTTCCGCCCGCCGTATAAAACTGGTGTGACAGGATCACGCATCTTCGCGCCGGATCTATCTCCTCGCGCTCAATCAGGCGCCTTACCGCCATGTCATAGCCTTTTATTTCCTCGTCAAACAGCTTTCTCACATAACCCGGCTTCACAAACGGAAGCAGATAAAAATCCACCTCACCGTATCCGTCCGCAAGCGTCACGCGGCGGATCGTCTCCCCCTCCTGCATCGGCGGAAGTCCCGCGATATACACCTCATGCTTTGCAAGAATACTGCTGGCAAAATCAATTCTTCTGGCACTATCATGATTCCCCGCAATGATCATGACTGCAATCTGCGGCTCTATCTCGCATAATGCTGACAGAAACGCATCAAAGACAGACACTGCCTCCGCCGAAGGCACCGGCGTGTCGTAAATATCTCCCGCAATCAGGATAGCGTCCGGGTGCTCGCTTTTTGCAAGCGCCACAATCTGCGCCAGCGTCTTGCGCTGCTCTGCCGCAAGATTGTAGTGGTGCAGCTGTTTTCCAATATGAAGATCCGACAAATGAAACAGTTTCAAATCGTTTCCTCCCCGTCAAATATCTGCTAAGTTTCTTTTATTTTCTACGCGATAAAAAGTTTTCATTCACCGTCGTTCATGGTATAATATATACAACAGTGAACATAGAGTAAAGACGTACGCGCATGCCTGCATGCGGCGGACGGATGTGGCAGCATACTACCGGAGGTGACAGACAATGGAACAACCACAGGATTTATTCGGGAACTACAAATATTGTGAAGAATGCAAACGACCGCTTCCATTGACATACAAAGAGAATCTTTGCCCATCGTGTATCGAACAGAAGCTCTTCCGCGAAGTCAAAGAGTACATCCGTGAGAACGATGTAAACGAATATGATGTCGCACAGCACTTCCACATCCCGCATATGCAGGTCAAAAAGTGGATTCGCGAGGGACGCATCGAGTACAAGGACGACCATCTGAACACGATTACCATGCACTGCACCAGATGCGGCGCACCGATCTCTTTCGGAACTTTATGCGCCAAATGCATGCGCCAGAAGGATGTCTCCGTTCACTCCTCTGCGCGCGAGGATGTCTCAGACAGCCGGATGCGTTTCATTGAAGACTGATTCATGAATCCATCCGGATTCATGATATATGATATAAAAAGGTGTCCCGATCGCTTTACCGATCCGGGTCACCTTTTTTGTTCCCTACTTTATGACTGCACGCGGATACTTCACCATGACTGCGTCGAGCATCTCCTCATCCGGTTCAAATTCATAGCGGTTGATTCCCTTTTCCCCTTTAAAAACAAGCTCATAGATCTTCGTGCCGCTCTCGCCGGAAGTCAGATCCTTACAGGCAAGTGAATTGTCATTCTCGTACTTGTATACACTTCTGTCACCTTTCGGTGCCAGTGCAAGGACATCTTCCATCTGGACTCTTCCAAGCCCCTTTCTCTTGCGCTTCGCCTTGATTCTCGCGAAACGGAACTCTCCGTCATAGTAGGTGTACTCATACTCAATATCAGAGCGGAATGCCTGGAAATACCAGATAATGGCAAAAATAATTGCCGGCACCGCAAATAAAATCGGCACCCACATCGCAAATAAAAAGCACAGGCATGCCAGCACAAACCATACCACGTTTAAAATCTTCTTCACCGTAGATTTCTTTCTCGGAACAATCACTAATTTCTCGTGCATGTAAAACCTCTTTCCGCGCAGTATCCCGCCTGCGCCTCTTCCTTCCAAAAACTGCTCACTGTGCTATATTTTAGCATGTATCCCTTTTCCCGAAAAGCCCTTTTGCGTTTATTTTTCAAAAATTTAAGATTCTTACAAAACTTTTTTCTTGACATCCTAATGGCTTTCCTGTAAAATAATTTCCTGTGAGATGCCCAGTTAGCTCAGTTGGTAGAGCAGAGGACTGAAAATCCTCGTGTCTCTGGTTCGATTCCGGAACTGGGCACTTCATGCGGGTGTAGTTCAATGGTAGAACACCAGCCTTCCAAGCTGGATACGTGGGTTCGATTCCCATCACCCGCTTTTCTTATTGGAGAGCGAAAAAGAACAGAGCAGATGGAGAGATTCTCTCACTGCTCTGTTTTTTTATAATTTTTTCATTCTTTTTTGCTTTTTAACCTTCCGTTTCTATGTTATTCTTGTACTAGTTCATTTTAGAAACGGAGTACCATTATGAAAAAAAAGACTGATTTTCATTCACTTTCCCGCAAGGCGAAAGTGCAGTATGTCTGGGATTATTACAAGTGGCCGATCGCCGCTGCGATCGCTGCGCTCTGCTTTGTCATTTACCTCATCTATCATTACGCGACCTACCGCGACCCGCTGTTAAACGTCATCATGATGAACTGCAACGATTCCATAACCGCCGACAGCAAGGGCTTCGATGAATTTCTCGAAGCCTGCGGCTACGACCCGAAGGAAGATTCCGTCTCCCTCACATCGTCCTTACAGTTCTCGGACAGTGAATATTCCACGTCCTACAACGACACGCAGGTGCTGACGCTGATGCTGGCAGCCGGCGGGCAGGATCTCTTCTTCGGAACCGGCGACGAATATCTCGATTACGCCGACCAGGGGGCTCTTATGGATCTGTCCACCGTATTGTCCGACGAACTGCTGGACCGCTACCGGGATCATCTCATCTACACGACCGAGGACGGTGCCGTCGCTTCCTATCCCTGTGCGATCGAGCTCACCGACAATGCCTGGCTTCACAAGTACAACTATTATGATTCCTGCTATTTCGGCATTCTCTATCAGAATCAGAACTTAGACGCCGCCTTACAGTTTGCGGACTTTCTTCTGAATTATAACGACTGATCGTTTTCTCTCCTGATGCTGCCGGCAGCAGAGCGCTGATTTGTTTTTTCAGATCTCTACTTCAGGATGGCAGCACCGTACGCCGGAAGCGTCAGCGTTCCATCCTGCCAGGAAGCCGCCCGGGTTCCGGTCAGCAGTTCTCCTGCCAGCTTCAAATCCCCGCTTTCACTGTCTGCAGATATCTGTGACAGATCCACGGTGCGCTCGTCCTTCGTGCAGTTAAACACGACGATCACCGAGGAATCCTGCCAGCTCTTGCGCAGCACGCACACTGCATCATCCGACAGATTTTCAAGGAACTCTGCCGTTCCGTGCGAGATCTCCGGATAGGCATTCCGCAGACGCAGCGCCTCCTTCACATACCAGTAGATGGAATTGCCGTCGTCCTGCTGCTCCGCAAGACTGTCATAGATCATCGTGATCGCATCCATATCCTGCGGTCCGAGGCACATCCCCTCTGCACCGGCATCCTTGCTCCAGTACATCGGCGCGCGCTTGTTCTCATCTTTTCCGGCGCCTTTCATTCCCAGTTCTTCTCCATAATATAAGAAGCTGCTTCCGGACATCAGAAGATTCATCGCCTGCGCCAGCTTGGTCTGCGCTTCCATGGAATCGCCGGAGTAATACCCTGCGCCCCTTCCCATATCATGGTTGGTGTAAAACGGCGCATCGATATAGCTGTCACTGTAAGTTCCCAGCGCGTCCTGCAGCCGCACGATCGCTTTTCCGTAAGAAGAGGCACCGCTCGTTCCCTTGACCGCCTTCGCAATCACACCGTCCTTGTCTGCAAACGTAAAGTCAAAGCTGCTGTCAATTCCGCTCTGGTAATACTGTGCGTATGTCTCCAGATCCGACCACACCTCTGTTACAATATACGTATCACTCTTCTTTTCTTTTACCATATTATTAAACCAGGATAGAATTTCTATGTTCGAGTCGATGCTTCCGGTCTCATACTCTTTTGCCGCATCCAGACGGAAACCATCTACGCCCTTTTCCAGCCAGAAATCTGTAATCTCATCAAACTCCTGCCGCACCGCTTCACTCTCCAGATTCAGATCCGGCATCTCGCTCCAGAACTGTGCCTCATAATACCAGTCCGTCCCTGCCAGCTGGCAGTATCCGCTGCCTTTCTCCCTGGAAAAATGATAATAATCCACATACGGGCATGCCTCTGTATCCGGCTCCATTCCCTCCGGCAGATCCTTCAGATACTCTGCCGCCGCCTGAAACCACGGATGCTGCGACGAAGTATGATTCATCACAAAATCAATCATGACACGGATTCCCCGCTCATGGCATGCGTTCACGAATGTCTCGAAATCCTCCATTGTGCCATACTGCTCATCGATCGCACAATAGTCCGTCACATCATATTTGTGGTAAGTCGTCGCCGGCATCACCGGCATCAGCCAGATCCCATCACATCCCAGATCTGTATCCGTTGCCGGATTACCGTCATTGATATAGTCCAGCTTCTCCGTCAGTCCCGGAAGATCTCCGATGCCATCCCCATCGCCGTCATAGAAGCTGTAAACGAACACCTCGTACCAGCTCCGATAGAGATCATCCGTTCCTGCAGCTTCTGCCGGGTTTACCTCCCGCATCAGAGACAACGCCGTCTCTTCCATGTTCTCCTGTGCTCCCGCCTGCGCATCCGCGCCCTGCCCGGCTGCCGTCTCCGTGTCCTGTCCGGCTGCCGCTTCCGCCGTACCTGTTGCCGCGTCTTTCTCCCGGCATCCGCTCCGCACGCCGCACTTCCAGCAAGCAACGCCACTGCCAGTAGTGCCGCCAGTTCTCTCTTTCCTCTTCGTCTCATCCAAACGCCCCTCTTTCTGTCAGATTTTCTGTATCCTTTTTCCTTATCATACAGGACTGGTAACGTTTTCACAAGCTGTTTCTTTCTACTTTTCTCTGTCAAAAATCTCCCGCGCCACCTTAAAGCTCTGGATCACAAACGTCGCAGCACCGCCATCACACCGACACAGCCCAGCTGCATGCCATTCATCTTCTCCACCACAAAAAGAGTTTCGAGTGCCGGCACAAACAGAACAAGTGCCAAAAGCAGCACACCGAGCGCAAATGCTCCCAGACTGTACCAGTTTCTCCGGAATCCGATTTTTACAATGGAGTGACGGCTTCTGCAGTTAAACCCGTGGAACAGACGTGCAAGCGTCAGCGTCGCAAAAGCATGGTGCTCGCCAGCGCCGCACTCTCTTTCAATCCCACCTCAAAGGAAATCATGGTACAGACGGCAATCAGCGCCCCCTGCCCCAGAAGCAGCGCCATAAAGCGCCTTTCCAGAATTCCGCCTTTTGGATTGCGCGGTTTTTCGCTGAGGACATCTCTCTCCGCCGGTTCCATACCGATGGCAAGCGCTGGAAGGGAATCGGTCAGCAGATTGATAAACAAAAGATGCACCGGCTGGAACGGGACCGGAAGTGCTGCAAGCGAGGTGTAAAGCACCGCCAATATTCCTGCCATATTTCCGGAAAGTAAAAACAGGATTGCATTTTTAATATTCTTGTAGACATTTCTTCCGTTCGCGACCGCTTTGATAATCGTGGCAAAATTGTCATCGGTCAGGATCATGGCTGCCGCGTCTTTGGACACCTCGGTTCCGGTGATTCCCATTGCCACGCCAATATCTGCCGCCTTCAATGCAGGCGCATCATTGACGCCGTCACCCGTCATGGCGACCACGCTCCCCCTGCGCTGCCACGCTTCCACAATACGGATCTTATTTTCCGGAGAGACGCGGGCAAATACAGCGATGTGCCCGATCAGATGATCCAGCTCCTTATCCGGCATGGCATCCAGTTCGGGACCGACCAGTGCGATATCCCCTTCCCCGAAAATGCCAATCTGCTTTGCAATCGCTGTCGCCGTCACTTTATGATCCCCCGTAATCATGACTGGTCGGATTCCCGCCCGCTTCGCATCTGCTACAGCCGCCGCAGACTCTGCGCGCGGCGGGTCGATCATCGCCACAAGCCCAAGAAAAATGTAATCACACTCCCCGGAGATTGTCAGCTTTTCCCCCTCCTTCAGTTCCCGGTAAGCAAAAGCCAGCACACGAAGCCCCTCGCCGGAAAATCTTTGATTCTGCTCTAAAATCTCCGTACGGTCTTCCTCCGTCATCCGCCGGATGCCCTGCTTCTCCCTAAGATAGACCGCGCGCTTCAAAAGGACGTCCGGCGCCCCTTTGGTCAACAGTGTCGGTACACCGTGCAGCGCATAGACCGTGCTCATCAGCTTGCGGTCCGAATCAAACGGCAGTTCCTGCTGTCGTTCCATTGCTCCCCGTAAGAATCATCATCCACGCCACATTTACGCACCATCTCGAGCAGTGCTGACTCCGTCGGGTCACCAATCACTTTCCCGTCATCCATGCGCGCATCGTTATTTAAAATCGCATCATACATCAGATAACGGTGAAGCTGATCGTTGATCTGCAGCGCCTCCGGCATGATCGCCGTATGATCCAGATAAATCTTCTGCACGGTCATTTTGTTCTGTGTAAGCGTGCCCGTCTTATCCGAACAGATCACCGACACACAGCCCAGACTCTCCACCGCCTTCAGATCTTTGATGATCGCATGCTCCCTCGCCATTTTCTGGGTTCCCATCGCCTGCACGATTGTCACGATCGAGCCGAGGCTTCCGGAATCGCCGCAACTGCAAGCGCGACCGCAAACATCATCGCGTCCAGAAGCGGCATATCCCGGTACATTGACAGACCGAACACCAGCGCACAGACAGCCAGAATCAGATATGACAGCTTTTTTCCAAAATCATCCAATGCAATCTGCAGCGGCGTCTTTTTTTCCTTCGCATTGCTTAAAAGTCCTGCAATCTTACCGATCTCCGTGTTCATCGCAGTCTCCGTCACAAAAACCTCTGCCCTTCCGTAAGTCACCAGACTTCCCGAATACACCATGTTCACGCGGTCGCCAAGCGCCGCCTCCTGTTCGATCACACCTTCTCTTTTCTCAACATTCGTCGATTCTCCCGTCAGCGAGCTCTCATTCACCTGCAGTGAATAGCTGCGCCGTATTCTGCCGTCCGCCGCCACCATGTCTCCCGCCTCCAGCAGCAGAAGGTCTCCCGGCACGACTTCCTTCGCCGGAATCTCCACCTTCACGCCGGAGCGCAGCACTTTCGCGTTCGGCGACGTCAGATCCTTCAGACTCTCCAGCGACTTCTCCGCCTTTACATACTGGACCGTTCCTAGCAGCGCATTGAGCACGATCACAACCAGAATGACAAAGGTGCTCTCCGGATTCCCCGAACAGGCGGAAATCACGCTGCCACAATCAGAATTCCCACGAGAAGATCCGCAAACTGTCCGAAAAAAACCTTGAGAACACTCTTTTTCTTTCCCTCCACCAGCACATTCTCCCGTATTGCGCCAGCCGTTTTGCCGCCTCCTCCGTTGTGAGTCCATGTTCTGAGGTCTCCATCTTCTTTTTCACATCTTCCGTTGAAATCTGATACCACTCTTTCATTTCTGCCTCCTGTTTTCTTAAAATTAAAAAAAAGAGACTTCCAGCACGAAATGTATCTCTGCGATACTTTCCGCGCTAAAAGTCTCATAACCACGGGTAATCTTCATGGTACACAGCGCCAGGTCCAAGACCGCGTATGTTGACGCTGCAATTTAAAACTACTCCCCTTTAGCAGTTCTGTTATTTAAGATTGTATGGAGTATAACAGTCCGACGCCGCCTTTGTCAATCCTCTCCCTGCAACCTTAACGCATCCTTTACCTCTCCCGCGCAGGAAAACAGCACCAACAGTTCATGTGCCAGCAGCGGCATTGCCGCAAGTCCAAGCAGCTTCGTCCACTCCAGGGCGGTAAGTCTGCAGGTTCCAAACAGCTGTACAAAATACGGCACTTCCGTGACCATCATCTGAAGACTGATTCCCACCGCGAACGCCGCCAGCATCAGACGGTTTTCCAGATGGTTCATGCAAAACACCGAGGTCTCCACATCCCGCATGCCGATCGCATGGAATAACTGCGCCATGCCGAGCACGGTAAATGCGTAGGTTTGCGACCGCGCTAACACCTGTGCATCTTTAAGCACCGCCTGCAGGTGCGGAATCGTCAGCGTCATCCCGGCGCTTTTGATCGTGCCGACCGGTCCCTGCAAAAAGGCAAGCATACTGATTCCCGCGATTAAAAGACCGTAAAAACAGGTGCATCCCCAGCCGCCGCCCGCAAACAGGCTCTCATCCCGCGTCTCGGCGGGCGGTTCATGTAGTCCTTCTGTTCTTCCACATCTACTCCGAGTGCCAGCGCCGGCAGGGAATCCGTAATCAGATTGATCCAGAGAATATGGCTCGACTTTAAGGCGATGCCAGCCCCATGCAACTGCCGCCAGCATTGTGATAATTCTCCGAAATTAGATGAAAGTAAAAACAGCACCGACTTGCGGATATTTTCAGTAGATGCTGCGCCCCTGCGCAATCGCTCCTGCAATCGTTGCAAAATTGTCATCCGCCAGCACCATATCCGCCGCATTTCTGGCGACGTCCGTTCCCGCCATTCCCATGGCAATTCCCACGTCCGCAGATTTTAACGACGGAGCGTCGTTGACTCCGTCCCCTGTCATGGCGACAATCTCCCCGTTCTTTTTGCATGCGGACACGATTCTGACCTTGTGCTCCGGGGATACATGGGCAAACACCCGGGTTCTACTGATCCGCGCCGCCAGCATCTGTTCGTCCATCCGCTCCATCTCCTCGCCCGTCACACATTCATCCCTCTGCTCGGCAATGCCGAGCTGGCGTGCAATCGCAAGCGCCGTGTCCGCCCTGTCCCCGGTAATCATGATCGTCCGGACTCCGGCACATGCAAACTGTTCCACCGCCTCCGCCGCCTCGGGGCGTACCGGGTCTTCCATTCCTGCCATCCCCAGAAACGTAAGCCCGCTCTCCTCCATCTGTGCCGCTTTAGGATGCATGCCAATCGCCAGCACGCGAAGTCCCGCTTCCGTCATCTCGGCAAGTCCCCGTTTTGCCTGTTCTCTCGCCGCCGCAGAAAACGCCGCCGTCTTGCCGTTGCTCCACACATACCGGCACCGCTCCAGGATTTCATCCGGCGATCCCTTCGTGAAAGAGATTCTGCCGTCCAACGTCTCATGCAGCGTCGTCATCCGTTTCCGCTCCGAATCGAAGGCAATCTCGTCGATCCGCGGCATGGTATCCTCCAATGTCTCGCGCTGTATGCCGAACGCTGCCGCCATATCCAAGAGCGCTAATTCTGTCGGATCGCCGCGGCGTTCCCCTCCGTGGAGGGATGCGTCGTTGCAGAGAGAAAATCCCTGCAAAAAATACCGGTCGTCGGCCGGATGCAGTTCTTTTACCGCATGCACTCTGCCGTTCACGTAACATTTTTTTACAGTCATGCGGTTCTGTGTCAGTGTTCCCGTCTTATCCGAGCACACAACGCTGACACATCCCAATGTCTCCACGCTCGGCAGGCGCTTTACAATGGCATTTGCCTTCACCATCCGCGAGACGGAAAGTGCCAGCACCATCGTCACAATGGCGGGAAGTCCCTCCGGCACCGCCGCCACCGCAAGAGAGATCGCCGTAATCAGCATCTCTCCCACATCCCGTTTTTGCAGGATTGCCATGCCAAAAAGGAGCACACATAAGAATACGGACACCGTGCCCAAAATTTTGCCGAGGTCTGCCAACCGCTTCTGCAACGGTGTCAGCTCGACCTTCGCCGCCTTCAGCATCCCGGCAATTTTCCCGATCTCCGTATCCATACCGATGGCAGATACTCTCCCCACGCCGCGCCCGTAGGTCACATTTGTCGACATATATGCCATGCGGTTCTGCGCCGTATCCTTGTTGACCGGAACAGACTCGCCGGTCAGTGCGGATTCTTCTATTTTCAGGTTCACCGCTTCTGTCAGCACAAGATCCGCCGGAACCTGACAGCCGGCTTCCAGCACCACAAGATCGCCCGGGATCAGATCGGCAGCCGGAATCTGCCGCACTTCATCCCCTTCCAGAAGCAGTGCATGCGGGCTGGTCATCTGTTTTAACACCTCCAGCGATTTTTTCGCTTTCCCCTCCTGTATCACTCCCACCGTCGCATTTAACAGCACCACAGCCAGAATAATTGCCATATCGCCGTATTCCCGCAGCAGCAGGGAGATCGCCGCCGCCACAAACAGGATAAAGATCAGAGGATCGTTTAACTGTTCCAGAAAACTTTCCGCCCAGGATTTTTTCTCCTCATCCTCGAGCACGTTTCTCCCTCGTTCTTCCGTTTTTCCGCGATAATATTCCTGCATATGCGCTGCCCCCATCCATCGAGTTTCCCACAAAGCAGCACGTCCACCGCTTTGCCGTTAACTCATCCTATGAAAATGTGGACGGGTTTATGCCTGTCTGCGTGAAAAAGGGTATGCCGACGTGATTCCGATGCACAGCATCGCTCCAACATCTGCATACCCTTTTCCCTGCAAATCATATTTTATTTACTGTAATACAAACTGGCTCACAATCTCACGCAGCTTCTCCACATAAGTATAACACTCTTCCACCATGTCGTGCGTGGTTCCTGTCTTCTCCACCATGTCGCTGGTCTTCTCCGCAATATCGCTGACGCCGATCGACGACTCGCCCACTGTGGAGTTGATTCCGCTAAGTGCCTGTGCAATCGCGTCGATAGAATTGGCAAGGCCAGCCATCGCATCGCTCACGTCATTCATACTGGTCTTGAAGGTATCCGCATCCTCCTGGTACTGCTCGCTGACCTGCTCAAATTCCTTATACTCCGTCAGCACGGTATTCTCCAGAAATCCGGTGGTCTCTTCTAAGCATTCTGCCATATTGGAAACTGCTGCGTTGACAGCATCCACAATCGTGCCGATATCCTTGATCGCCTTGGACGTCTGATCCGCAAGGCTTCCGATCTCCGTTGCAACCACCGCAAATCCACGTCCTGCCTCCCCGGCTCTTGCCGCTTCGATGGAAGCATTGAGTGCAAGCAGTCCGGTCTGGGATGAGATCTCCATGATCGTGCCGGTCAGTTCGTTGATCTTATCGACCGCCTTCGATCCCTCGATGGCTTCCTGAGCCTTTGTCTTGACGTTGTTGTACATCGTCATTGTCCTGGTGCTTGCCTCAACTGTCTTGGTGCGTAGATCATTTGCCCGCATCATGATCGCTTCCGAGGTTCGTGCGCCCTCCGTCGCCATACTGTTAATATCATCCGCTCCGTTCTTGATAACCTCGATATTTTCGTTGATTGTTACTGTGGTTGCCGCCGTCTCCTCCATGCCTGCCGCAAGCTGCTGGCTTGTCGCGGAGTTGTCGGAACACATGTGATCCACCGTGGTGGTAATCTCCTGCAGACCATCCACATTCTGTGTGATCTGGTTACTTGCGGTATCAATATCGCCAATCATGGAACGCAGGTTCCTGCGCATCACATGTACCGCATTTGCCATCTCTCCCGTCTCATCCCGGCGGCTGCACAGCTTTGCGCCATTCGGATTTGATCTGAAATCCAACTGTGCGGTATCGACAATAATCGTTGTAATCTGCTGAATCGGTCTGCAGATAAAACTGGCTTACTACGTATGCCAGAACAATCGCTGCAGCCAGTATCCCCAATGACAGCAGCATAATCTTACTTACTATCTGATTCAGCGGCTTCATGATCTCGTCTTCATCCGCCGTCACCACAACAATCTGACGGTTCGCCGTGATCGCGTAAGCCGCATATTTGGTAACGCCCTTAAAATCATACGTCACTGTCTCATTCACCGGTACCTGTCCCTTGGCAAGCTCTGCAACGACGCCAAGCACGACAGCATTCTCCACCGGCTGTCCGATCTTTTCCGCGGTCGGGTGATATAACATGGTGCCGTCCGTGTCAACAAGATAGGCGTAGGAAGAATCAATTCCCTCCATACTGATATCCGCTAAGGCATTCTCATATGCTCCTGCATCCGCCTCCTGTGGAAGATTGTTCACAATCTCCACTCCCATCTCCGCCATGCTTAAAATATAATCTGCACTGACGTCTCCGACAACCTTCTTTGCTCCCGCTTCCGCCCGGAATGCGACGATCAACACCGACATAACCACTGCAAGCACGGTCAGCAGCATGATCTTTGCTGAAATTGAGTGAATAAACGATACTTTCTGCTCCTCTTTCATGGTACTTCTCTCCATTCCCCTTCGTAATTGCCGGGAAATTTTACTCCCAGCTTGTATCTGTTATTTTACCACAACATACAGCCGAAAGAAACTCTTCTTCTACAAAATATTGCAAAAGAAATTGTTGCAATCAGCATAGACTGCTTTGGGGGATAAGTAATATTATTAGAAACACACTTGGGGATTTCATGTGGAAATGCAGATGGAAATTCGTTGGAGAAAAATGTGAGCATTTCTTCCAGCTGAATGTTTGCATCAGATTCCGTGTCTCTTCCACGTTTGAACACTCCCGGAGTGTGTCCGACAAATCAGAGAC
>ENA-OQDW01000318-OQDW01000318.1-human-gut-metagenome-genome-assembly--contig:-NODE-318-length-21037-cov-2.830033_pt1 | contig 21037 bp, 20 predicted proteins | sample MGYA00242784_ERZ504613 | MGnify/ENA primary metagenome ERZ504613 (study PRJEB26092, sample SAMD00036330) | human gut metagenome | host: Homo sapiens | study: EMG produced TPA metagenomics assembly of...
TTCCAGCGTATCTGTAATGCGCTGATTGACTACCTCGCCCGCGCCGAGAATATGGGCGTTTAAATTGATCTTCATTCTTTTTTACCGGATTCTTTTTGCTTTTTCTGGGAGCCATAATAAAATGTCCATCCTTTCACAGCCTGAGAAAATCGGATGTTCCGTTTCCCGAATCAGCTAACATCCGTTAAATCAAGATACAGATGCCCGTTATCCGCAATATGTGTTTTGCGTGCCGCCAGATTGTTGCCCAGCAGCATATCGAACATCTGAGAGGTTGCTTCCGCCGCATCCGGCTCGATCTGGATGAGTCTGCGCGTGGCAGGGTTCATCGTGGTGAGGCTCATCATATCCGCGTCATTTTCACCAAGGCCCTTGGAGCGCTGGATATCCGGCTTGGGGCGGCAGTCGCCAAGCTCTGCGAGCACAGCTGCCTTCTCCTTCTCGGTATAGGCGAACCAGGTCTGGCCTTTATGATTGATTTCATATAAGGGAGATTCCGCGATGAATACCTTCCCCTCGTCGATGAGTGTCGGCATCAGGCGGTAAATCATTGTGAGCACGAGGGTACGGATCTGAAAGCCATCCACGTCGGCATCCGTGCAGATAATCACTTTATTCCACCGCAGCAAATCTAGATTGAAGGAAGAAAGCTCCTTGCTCGCCTTGCTTCTCACCTCTACGCCGCAGCCGAGGATTTTTATGAGGTCCGTAATAATCTCGCTTTTAAATATCTTATCGTATTCACATTTTAAGCAGTTGAGGATTTTGCCGCGCAACGGGATGATTGCCTGAAAATCCGGATCGCGCGCCTGCTTACAGGAGCCGAGCGCCGAATCGCCCTCCACAATGAACAGCTCTCGCTGCCCAACATCCTTGCTGCGGCAGTCAACAAATTTAGCCACGCGATTGGTCATATCGTTGGAGCTTTGCAGCGTTTTTTTGAGGTTTTGCCTTGTTGTCTCCGCCTTAATACGGCTGCGCATATTGATGAGCACCTGCTCGACGATCTTATCTGCCTCTAGGCGGTTTTCAATAAAATAGACCTCCAACTGATGGCGCAGGAACTCCGTCATGGCCTCCTGGATGAATTTGTTGGTAATGGCCTTCTTCGTTTGGTTTTCATAGGATGTCTGCGTGGAGAAGGAGGATATGACGAGGATCAAACAATCCTCCACATCCTGAAAGCTTATTTTGCTATCGCTCTTGAGATATTTCCCGTTTTGCTTGAGGTAAGCGTCGATTTGAGAGACAAAGGCACTGCGCGCGGCCTTTTCCGGCGCGCCGCCGTGCTCCAGGAAGCTGGAGTTGTGGTAATACTCCTTTCTCTGCTTCTTGTTTGAAAAGCAAAGCGCCGCATTAATTTTCACCTTATAATCAGGCTTGTCCGCCCGATCGCGGCCCTTGCGCTCCGTCTGCCAGAACTGCACGCTGCTGAATGCATCCTCCCCAGCAAATTCCTTCACATAATCGGAAATACCATTTTCGTAAAAATACTCGTAGGTTGCAAAACCCTTCTCCGTCTGATCCCGCAGGATAAAGCGTACTCCGGCATTGACAACGGACTGCCGCATGATTGTCTCCTGATAATATTCCAGCGGCACATTGATATCCGTAAACACCTTGAGATCGGGCCGCCAGCGAATCGTGGAGCCGGTATCCTTCTTTTGATATGGCTCCTTGACGAGCTCTCCGGCGGGTTCGCCATGCTCAAAGTGCATTTTATAGCACCAGCCGTCCCGATGCACCTCTGCGTCCATATATTCCGAGGAATACTGCGTTGCGCAGAGGCCCAGTCCATTCAGGCCGAGGGAGTATTCATAGCTGCCGTCGCTGTCGTTGGTGTTATATTTTCCGCCGGCATAAAGCTCGCAGAAAACAAGCTCCCAATTAAACTTCGCTTCATTTTCATTATAATCCATCGGAATACCGCGGCCAAAATCCTGCACTTCAATGGAGCCGTCTATATAACGAGTTACCATAATCCGATCGCCAAAACCCTCGCGCGCCTCGTCAATGGAGTTGGAGAGGATTTCAAAAATCGAGTGCTCGCAGCCCTCCAGCCCGTCAGAGCCAAAGATAACGGCCGGACGCTTGCGCACCCGGTCCGCGCCTTTGAGCGATGTGATATTTTCATTGCCATAGCTGGCTTTCTTTTTGGGCATGTAACTGGTCATCCTTTCGCGATTCCTCTTTGGGCGAAACACACATAGCAAAGCCCTAGGTTCGCTTTCTCTTTCCCATCCGGGAGAGTCAAAACAAAAATTTCCTTTTTTCAGAATACTACTTTACACGATATCTTAGGTCTGTGTCAAGGGCAAGGGGCAAGACTGCGGGCGGAACGGCTGTGTGAATTTAAGGTTCATCCGGCGCGGATTCCTCAAAAGGTCCAACAGCGTAATATATGTGATACTCCTGATGAAAATGATCTATATAGATTATGCTGAACGCGCTACAGCGCAGGGTTGAACACGTTGATCACATTGCTTGCTCCCTGACCGTTCCACACGCCTCCAAACGTGGAAAAAGAGCCCGAACCACGCCGGGAAAACCGACGGTTTCAGGCTCTGTCGTCAGGATTGATAGAGCGTCAGTCGTTTTGAGGCGACTGTTCCTCTGCGGATTCTGCATTCTGCCCGATCTGATCCGGCGCGTTTGCCTCATCAGCCGGGCTTTCTTCCTGTTCAGAAAGCGCATCTGCCTCTACCATCGGCTCTATTTCAAGCGCGTCATTCGTCATGAGCTCTTTGAAGAGGTCGCCATCCACTTTTTCATGGTTATACAAGTAATGGGCAACCTTATGCAGCTTATCCTGATGCTCCTCCAAAATGGAACGGCAACGGTTATAGGCGTTCACGATGATGCGGTTGATCTCTTCATCAATTTCAGACGCCACATTTTCAGAATAATTTCGCGTATGGCTAAAGTCACGGCCGAGGAACACTTCGTCATTCCCGGAGCCGAAAGCAATCGGGCCGAGCGCTTCGCTCATGCCGTATTTTGTGACCATCTTGCGCGCGATCTCCGTCGCACGCTCGATATCATTAGAAGCGCCGGTGGAAATATCGCCAAGAATCAGCGACTCCGCCACCCGACCGCCGAGCAGGACGACAAGCTCATCAAGCATGTCGTTTTTGGAGGTGTAGCTCTTATCCTCTTTCGGCATGGACATCGTATAACCGCCCGCCATGCCGCGCGGGATGATCGAAATCTGATGCACCGGGTCCTGGCTCTCCAAAAAGAAGGTTGCAACCGCATGGCCCGCCTCATGGTAAGCGGTCAGCTTCTTCTCCTTGCTGCTCATCTTGTGGGATTTCTTTTCTGTGCCCACAACGACCTTGATCGTCGCTTCTTCGATCTCCGTCATGGTAATCGCCTTCTGATCACGGCGCGCGGCTAACAGCGCCGCCTCATTCAGAAGATTTTCAAGATCCGCACCCGTAAAGCCGACGGTAGAGCGCGCAATCACATTCAAATCTACATCCGGCGCAAGGGGCTTGCCCTTTGCATGAACCTTTAAAATCGCCTCGCGGCCCTTGAGATCCGGGTAGCCGACCGTCACCTGGCGGTCAAACCGACCGGGACGCAGCAGCGCCGGGTCAAGGATATCCGGGCGGTTGGTGGCCGCAATGATAATAACGCCTTCGTTCGCGCCAAAACCATCCATCTCCACGAGCAACTGGTTCAGCGTCTGCTCGCGCTCATCATGCCCGCCGCCCATGCCGGCGCCACGGTGGCGGCCGACCGCGTCGATCTCATCAATGAAGATGATAGCCGGGGAATTCTTTTTGGCCTGCTCAAACAAATCGCGCACACGAGACGCGCCCACGCCGACATACATTTCCACAAAATCCGAGCCGGAAATCGAGAAAAACGGCACGTTTGCCTCGCCTGCCACCGCACGGGCTAGCAGCGTCTTACCTGTGCCGGGAGGCCGACGAGCAATACGCCTTCGGAATCCTTGCGCCTAAATCGTTAAATTTACGCGGCTCCTTGAGGAAAGCAACGATTTCAGAGAGCTCTTCCTTCTCTTCATCCGCGCCCGCAACGTCGGCAAAAGTGGTTTTGCGCTTTTCATCCTTCACCTGCTTGACGCGCGCCTTGCCGAAGCTCATCGTCCGGTTCGTCTCGTTGGTCATCGTCTGATTCATGCGGCGCGTCATATAGACCAGGCCGCCGATCAACAGCACAATCATCAACGCCGTCGGCAGAAGGCTTACCCACCAGGAATTTGCACTCCCGGCCTCCATATCATATTTGATAGGGGCATTTGGATGCGCTTTATTATATTCGCGCACCGATTCGTGGATATCTTCTACGAACAGGTTGGCATTGGGAACCGTGTATTTCTGCCACTCATTGCTGCCTTTCAGCTGATATTCCAACACACGGCTGCTTAAATTAAAACGATAGGCGGTTACCTCGCCTGATCGAAATACTGGACAATCTGATAATATTCCGTCTTTACGCGGTTTTGCGTTGTGGTAAAGAAGGACAGCGCCAGAATCAATACGACCGGCAGCAACAAATACGGCAGGAAAACACGCCAGTTCCTTTTCTTATCCAAGTTAATGAATCACTCCTTCAGCTATCTTGCCCAAAACGGCAGATTTCATCAATACAATCATTTACCGCCATAGACGAAGGGCTTCAGCACGCCCACATACGGAAGATTGCGATATTTTTCATCATAATCGAGGCCGTAGCCCACCACAAATTCATCCGGCACACACGCGCCCACATAATCCGCAGCCAGGTCAACCTGACGGCGCTCCGGTTTATCAAGCAGCGTGCAGATACGGATGCTCTTGGGATTGCGGGAGGTTAAAATCTCGCGTATGTAGTGGAGCGTTTTGCCGCTGTCTAGAATATCCTCCACGATCAAAAGATCGTACCCCTCTAAATTAATATCCAAATCTTTTACGATTTTGACGACGCCGCTCGTTTTCACGCCGGAACCATAGCTGGAAACCGCCATAAAATCGATGCGGCAGGGAATGGTGATTGCACGCATCAAATCCGCCATGAATACGACGGAGCCTTTGAGGATGCTGATCATCAGCAGGCGTTTTCCCCTATAATCCTCGCTGATTTTTGCGCCCAATTCTTTTACAATGCCCGATAAGGATTCCTCGTTAAGCAGGATTTTCTCAATATCGTCACGCACTATTGTATCCCCCCGCTGGTGATGATTAATATTTGATTCGTTTGACCCGTGACAGCAACCCGTTCATCCACACCAAAAAACGGGGCCCACACCGGGCCGGCAGCATCGCTCAAAACAGGCATGCCGCTTCGCTTCTCCGGTGGAACCTCCAGCTCCTGAAACAGATTCTTAAAGGTTTTGGTGCAGCCCCTTCCGGCTGGGCGCAGGCAGTCGCCAGCAATGCGCTGCCGCAAAATCAGGTTACCATGTATTCTATCATAATCCAAGCAATTCGCCAACTGGTGTTTATGAATTTTTTGTATCTTTACAAAATCTTTTTTGTAAACAAAAGAAAACGCCAGCCGCCCTCCTGCCCATGCAAAAACCTGTGCTTCAGGCCATTCCAGCGGTTGGACGGCAAGCGGCGGAGTTTGCGCCACAGCATCCTCCTGCGGAAACTCCAGCACGCCGCGCCGGACGCGAGCGGTAACGCCCCCGCCCACCTGCACACAGCCCTTCCCCTGCGCCAACAATTGCTCCACCGATGCGATATGGCAATAGGCAGGCTGGGCGCATCCCTCATCCCTCAGAATTTGCGCGATGACCCTAGTGCGCAGGGCTTTATCCTGAGCGAGCAGCTCCGCAGCCTGATAACCGTTTTCTTTTTTCAGCTTTTGAAGCGACTGTGAGGCAAGCCGCTCCAAAAGCACATCGTCGGCGGATAAAGTATCCATGCAGCGGCGCGCAGCTTCCTGCACATTGGGTTGATGCCCCTCAGCACCGGCACAATCTCCAGCCGCACCCGGTTGCGCACATAGTCATGAGAAAGGTTGGTGCTGTCAATCACATAAGGATTTGTCGTTTCGCACAATAAGCCTCGATTTCCTCCCTCGTGCAGCCGATCAGTGGACGGATAATCCGCCCTCGCTTTGCCGGAATGCCGCACAGGCCATGCAGTCCTGCGCCGCGCGCAAAATGCATCAGGAAGGTTTCCAACTGATCATCCAGCGTATGTGCCGTGGCAATGAGCGCTTGCTCATTCAAGGCTCCAGATAGGCATAGCGAACCCGCCTGCCACACTCCTCTATTCCCTCGCCCGTTTGCTTTGCTTCCTGCGCCACATCCGTATGCAGGATAGATAGAGGAATTTCAACCGCTTGCACGTATTGCGCACTAGCAATTCATCCGGTCTGCCTCCGCACCGCGCAGGCCGTGGTTAATATGGGCGGCTGAAAGCGTCAGATGAAATTCCTCGCGGATTTCATTCAGAAAAAAGAGCAGCGCCATCGAATCCGCTCCCCCGGAAACGGCGACAATGACCGCCGCACCCGGCGTCAGCAGATGATGACGCTGAATCGTTTCAAGAGCCCTACATTTCATCACGGTTTCTCTCCAAGGTGGTAAACATCGTATAATCCGGGTTCCAGCCAAGCTCCACCGTCTCCACCGGGCCGTGGCGGTTTTTGGCCACGATCACCTCGGTGATGTTGGCGTTCGCCTCTTCTGGCGGATTTTCGTCCTTATAATAATCCTCACGGTAAAGCATCATAACAATATCCGCATCCTGCTCGATGGAGCCGGATTCACGCAGGTCAGAAAGCTGCGGACGGTGTGATTTGCCGCGTCCCTCCGTGCCGCGCGCGAGCTGGGCAAGCGTGATAACCGGAACGTTGACATCCTTGGCCATCAATTTCAGGTTTCGCGTAATATCAGAAACCTCCTGCACACGGTTTTCCGTACGTTTGCCGGACTGCATGAGCTGGAGATAGTCGATGACCACGCAGTCAACATCCCGCATGCGGCGCACGCGCGCCTTCATCTCCGGCACGGTGATGCTGGAAGTATCGTCTACATAGAGGTCGCATTCATTTAAAACAACTGTGGCCGCGCCGAGCTACTCCACTCATCATCCGTCAGCTGGCCGGTGCGCATCTTTTGGCTGCCAACACGCGCCTCGCTCGAAAGCAGGCGCTGCGCTAACTGCTCTTTGGTCATCTCAAGCGAAAAAAACAAAACCTTTTTTTTCGCTTTGAGTGCAACATTGCGCGCAATGTTGAGCGCAAAGCTCGTTTTACCCATTGCCGGGCGGGCGCCCACAATGATGAGGTCGGATTTATTCAAGCCGGAAATGACCCGGTCCAGATCAGAAAAGCCCGTGGTGAATCCCATATACTGCTCCCTGTCTGGGGAGCTCAGCTTATAGAGCCTATCATACACCTCATTAACGATCACATCGCTCAGGCGGGAGGGCCCGACCGTATTCTTCCCCTGCCGGATATCATAAATGCGCTGTTCCGCGGCATCCAGCAACAAGTCTGCCTCCGCCTCTTCCGTTGTGGCGGAATCAATAATCTCCCGAGAAACGTTGATGAGCGTACGCATGTAGAACTTTTCCCGCACGATGCGGGCATACGCCTCCACATTCGCGGTGGAGGGCACCGCCTGCGCGAGCTGGAACAGATAAGTTTTGCCGCCTGCATCATCGTATACGTTATCTTTTTTCAGCTGATCCAACACGAGCAGCGGATCGATCTTGCCACCCATGGCGTCGATATTGACCATGATGCCAAAAATCGCCTGATGCTGCGGCAGGTAGAAATATTCCCCTTTGACCAGCATCAGCACCTGCGGCATGCAGCCGGATCGATCAGGAGAGAGCCCAGCACAGCCTGCTCCGCTTCCAGGCTAAATGGCATTTTTACGCCGTCAAAGCTGGAAAGCGCATTGATTTCATCCATGCTGATCACCACTCCTTTCTTACCCCCGGTTGTGTAATGGTACAATTTTTGAAAAGCCAAAAGTTTGGACAAAACCTTTGCTTAAAAAGCAGAAAACAAAGTGCGAAAGAAGGCGCTTTCAAGCTTTATTTTCTACCTGTCAGAGTTTTAGGGGTTATTCGCCTACCATCACATAAAGCTTGGCGGTTACGCCGTTATAGAGCTTAATTTCTGCCGGGAAGGTGCCAAAATTTTTGATATCCTCCACTACGATTTTGCGCTTATCAACCTGGATTCCGAACTCCTTGGCGATTAATTCCGCAATTTCCTTTGAGGTGACGGAGCCGAACAGCCGGCCGTTTTGACCTGCGTTGGCAGTGAGCTTCAGCGTTTTTCCTTCCAGCTTGGCGGCAGCTTCCTTCGCTTTAGCCGTCTCTGTAGCGATGCGGTAATTTTCAGCCTCCTGCCGGTTTTTTAGCTCGCTCATCGCCTGCTTATTCGCCTCCATTGCAAGGCCGCGGGGGAAGAGGAAATTACGGGCATATCCATCAGAGGTTTTCACCATCTCGCCTTTTTTTCCAAGGCCTTTTACATCCTGCTTTAAAATAACATTCATTTTCAGAACCATCCTTTCTATACAAAACACGGGTTGCGTCTATTACCTGTTTAGTTTTGCATCTCTTCCGGCCGCTCCTGTGGAGCCTCTTCCTGCGCATTAATCTGCGCATAGAATTGATCGATCACCTGCAACAGGCGAACCTTGGCATCGCTGACTGATATATTGCTCAACTGCGCAGCCGCCATTGTCTGATGGCCGCCACCGCCGAGCATTTCCATAATCAGCTGAACGTTCATAGCACCCATGGAACGAGCCGAAATATTGACAATATCCCCCGTCCGGTAAAGGACATAGGAGGACTGTATACCGCTGATATTCAGCATTTCGTCCGCAGCTTGCGAAGCATGATCCGCAGATCCTCGGACTCAATATCGGCAATCGCGATTGCGCAGCCGCGATAGGTATCAAAATTCGAGGTGATGGCGTTGCGCAGCTGGTGATCCTCCATGCTGTTGGAAAACAGCTGCTTAACGCGCACGGTATCCGCACCGCGCCCGCGCAGGTATGCCGCTGCCTCAAAGGTATGCACTCCGGTGCGCAACACAAAATCACGCGTGTCGAGCATGATGCCCGCAAGCAGCGCCTCCGCCTGCAATTTATCGATAAAGGCTTATTGCTCATATAGGCAGAAGCTCCGTTACCATCTCCGATGCGGAAGAAGCTGTGGCTCATGATAAAAAATAACCGCGTTATCAATGAAGTTGACCGTTTTGCGATGATGGTCAATGACGATCACGGTTTTGACCTTTTCCAGCAACGGCGGATATTCCACAAAATCCGGCCGGTGCGTATCCACCACCACAAGCAGCGTACGCTTGCTCAGAAGCTGCAAAGCGTCGCCCGGCTCCATAATGAAATCCCGCATGCCGCTCTCATCAAGCTGGCTGACCAGTGCCTTTGCAAGCGACTTGCCGCGCGACATAACGATATATGCCGGCTTTTTGAAAAAGTGCGCTGCGCTCCACACACCGACCGCAGCGCCCAAAGCATCCAGGTCGGCGAATCGATGTCCCATAATTAAAATGGTATCACTGCCTTCAAACAGCTCTGCGATTGCGGAGGCAACAATCCTTGTGCGCACCTTCGTTTGCTTTTCAACGCTTTGAGAAACGCCGCCGAAAAAGGTAAACTGGCCATGCGTATTGACCGCCGCCTGATCCCCCCCGCGGCCCAGCGCCATATCGAGCGCCTGCCTCGCAGCATCCTCGCACTCGCGCAGGCTGTCTCCCCGGCCCACGCCGATAGAGAGCGTCACGCCGGTCAGGCCTTCATATGTATAGGCCCTGACGCTGTCGAGCACGTTAAAACGCTGCTGCATCATTGTTTGCAGCGCCCGTTCTTCCACAACCATCATATAGCGGCTGTTAGCATATTTGCGCATAACGCAATCGAATTGGGAAGACCAGGTTTCAATAATCTTCTCCACGCCGCCAGTGAGGGCGGCCTTCTCGCTATCCCGCAGGCCGTGGGCGATCTCATCCAGGCTGTCCATCGCCACCAGCAATACAGCCGGGCGGCTGGACTGATATTCTTCCGCCTGCTTTTTCAGCTGAGTGTCATCGATATAGTATAGGACAGTGGCCGCATCGCTATGGTCGGAAACACGGTTGGCATAAACGGTATAACGCAGCCCGTCGTATTCCACCGGGACGCTGTCCTGCGCCAAGATCTCTTCCACTGGGACCCCGGAGGTAAACTGGATTGCTCCGGCATCCTCCAGCTTCTTTCCGCCCAACACGCGCGTGCGGAAAAGATCGTTAAACCAGAGCACCTTCGCCGCTGTCTACAGCTAGTATCGGCAGCGGGAAGTCCTGCGCCGACTTCTGATCGGGGAAGGAAAGGGAATTGGAAATCTGCAACACAGCCCTTTGGACGCGCCGCCCATGGAAATACAGGTGCAACAGCTCAAACGCCAGGCAGCCAAGCAAAAGAGCAGCTCCACCGTGGCCAGCTGCCACGAAAAGGCGAAGGTAACGCCTGCAAAAACAAGACATACCCCCAAGGAAATTACAGCCACCGGATACGTCTTCCAGAGATTTTTCATCCAACCCCCCCTTTATAAGGCCAAACAAAAATCGAATATCATTTATACGTCCATCAGGATCGGCAGGATCATGGGGCTGCGCTTCGTGCGCTCATACATGAGATGGGATACCTCATCACGCAGTTTGAGCTTGATGGAGCTCCAGTCATGCACGTTATGAGCGGCGCAATCCTCCAGGATGCGCTGAGCAACCTTGCAGGCATCCTCAATCAGCTCTTCCGATTCGCGCACATACACAAAGCCGCGCGATACCACATCCGGCCCGGAGAGCAGCTCTCCTGTTTTGCTATCGATCGTGGCCACCACAATAATCAGGCCGTCCTGCGCCAGATGCTTTCTATCGCGCAGCACAATGCTGCCCACATCGCCCACGCCATAGCCATCAACAAACACACGGCCGGACGGGACGTTGCCGCTGACGCGGAATTCCTTTTCGGATAGAGAAACCTCCACGCCATTATCGGCAATGAGGATATTTTTCGGATCCATCCCCATGCTCAGCGCCAACCCGGCATGCTTGCGCAAATGCTTCTGCTCGCCATGGACAGGGATAAAATATTTCGGCTTGATGATCCCAAGCATCAGCTTTTGCTCCTCCTGGCAGGCATGGCCGGAAACATGAACGTCATACATCTTTTCATAAACAACTTCCGCTCCCAGCTTCATCAGCTCGTTGACTACCTTGCTGACCGTTTTTTCGTTGCCGGGGATCGGATTTGCCGAAATAATCACACAGTCGTTCGGCAGATCGAAACCTTTCGGTGATCGGAAACGCCATGCGTGTCAGGGCAGACATCGGCTCGCCCTGGCTGCCGGTTGTGATAATCACCATCTGATCCGCAGGATAGCGGTTCACCATATCAATGCTCACCAGCAAGCCATCCGGCACATGGAGATAGCCGAGCTCCGTGCCGATGGCCACCACGTTTTCCAGGCTGCGGCCGGACAGCGCCACCTTGCGGCCAAGGCTCTGCGCCACATCAATAATCTGCTGCACACGGTGCACGTTGGAGGCAAACGACGCGACGATCAGCCGGCGGTTCCCAGCTTTTGCGAAAAGGCGCTGAAAGGCTTCACCCACCTTCCGCTCGCTTTCTGTGTAGCCCGGACGCTCCGCATTGGTGGAATCGGAGAGCAGGCAGAGCACGCCCTCCTTCCCGATCTCGGCAAACCGGGCAAGGTCAATCATCTCGCCGTCAATCGGCGTCGTATCAATTTTAAAATCACCCGTTTGGATAATGGTGCCCGCCTTGCAGCGGATCGCCAGCGCAACCGCATCGGGAATGGAATGGTTCACATGGATCAGTTCCACATCAAAAGCGCCGAACGGGATGTGATCCCCGGGCTTGACTACATTTAGGCTCGTTGTGTTTAAAAGACCATGTTCTTTAAACTTACCTTGAATCAGGCCGATCGTCAGGCGGGTCGCATAAATCGGGATATTCAGCGTTTTCATTAGATAAGCAAGGCCGCCGATATGGTCTTCATGGCCGTGCGTGATCACAATTCCGCGGATTTTATCGGCATTGCGCTCCAGATAGGTAAAATCAGGAAGAACAAGATCAACTCCCGGCATATCCTGATCCGGGAAAGCGAGACCGCAATCCACCAGGAACATATCGTTTCCGTATTCATACAGCGTAATATTTTTGCCAACCTCGTTGAGGCCGCCGAGAAACGCAATTTTCACCGGCGCAACCTTTTTCGCCGCCTGCTGCCGTTTCCGATTCTGATAATAACGGTGCTCCGCGGCGGCCGGCTTTTTGCCGCGCACGCTGGCATCGATCACTTTATCCTTTGGAGTTTTTTGTGTTTTCGGTTCCTTTGTTTCATTTTTTTGATTGGGCATTCCATCTACTCCTTCTATATTTTATATTTTCACGCAGCACAGTGTGGAACGAAACAGCAAACCATTATCATGCCGGGTTTTGTCCGCTTTTTAAACCAATCAGACAAAAACAACCGAAGCCCCTGCCATTTTATAAAACGTCAGAGAGCAGTTTTCGCTTCGGCGATCACGGCCATTTTTCTGTGTCGTTTTCTTCCGACCATCTGGACTGTTTATAAAACCCGCCGTGCCATACCGCAGGCGGGATATGAATCAAGGGTACAATATCACATCGTGCACGGCAAACAAGGGAATCCTTTCTGCTCCCTCTGGCCGTTTGCCGGCTATCTCTATGTTTGCGGCCCTGCCGCACAAATTGCAATTCCCGTCAACCATTCACAAATCCGTTATACCGCAGAAAATCTTTCCACAACATCGCATCGCCCCTGCACGGGGCACACGTTATTTGTAATATTTTACCGCGCCTCGTCCTTTCTGTCAAGTGACATACCGGCGCGAAGTTCATTTTCAATCTGGCTACACAGTTCCTGCGCGGCTTCCATATTGGCCGCCTCCGCTACCAAACGAAGCTTTCTCCCGCTGTGGGAAGGCGTAATCAGCAGGCTCCCATTCCCCCGGCTCAGGGTGATGCCTTCCTCCGCATTCGTCACCTCTTCTCCCTGGGAGGAAAAGAAATCCGCCAGGCGAGAGGGCAGGATATCCACCTCTACCACCTGCCGTGCAACAGAAAAATCGGGCAGCTCTGATAAAAGCTGCGAAAGAGAAAGGCCGCGCTCTTTCATAATTGCCAGAAGCTTGACCGCCATGAAGAGCCCATCCCGCACCCAGAGCTGAGAGGCGCTGACCGTGCGAGCTCGCGCATCGCTGTTATCCGCCGGACTGATGAGATAGCGCAGCACCTTGCGCTCATAGCCTTGAGCAATCGTGTTGAGCAGGCGGGGCGCATCATAAGGCAGTGCAACATCGTGCCCGCTTTGCAGCTCATACAGGGTGCATACAGCGAGCAGACGGTCAAATTCCACAAGCCCCGTTTCCGGCGTGCTAACGCTTAATTTGGTGCCGTGCCGATTCACGTGGAGGACCATATCCCCTTCTTTACACTCCAGCCGCCCCAAGCAATCCCCCAAAAGCATTGTAATCCGATCGTTTGCGCACTGTACGCGCGCCTGCTGCCCTAAAAGCCCTGCCGGAGCCGTCCGGCACAGCTCCTGCTGATACATCATCTGAATGCTGCTCATATCGGAAACATCCCGACAATTTTCGCTTGCGCAGCGGTTGAATTCTCCCTTTGCAAAGCGCGATTCAATATCCCGCTCCAAGGCGCGCGAGATCGGGAGACCGCCCTCTCCGCAAATCCGGATACCGGCTTCTTCTCCTCCCGTGATGAACAGCCCTACGCCGAGCCCGCAAAAGGATGTGAAAAACGAGAGCTGCGCTTCAAAACATTCGCCAAAATTCCACACATGGCTGCCCACAGATAACAAACCCGACATCAGGCCATAGGCCAACGCCTGAGCGCCTCGCCGCGCATCACATGCTATGCCGACCCGTTTGCCTGCCTTGCTGCTTCCAATCGATGCGCCGATGCGGGCGGCGATTTCCGCCGTGACTTCAATGCCGCTATCTCCCCTACGCCGCCGTCGTCAAATATTTCATGCCGGACACCGCCATACTTCACATTTTCCGATACAACGGCTCCATCCCCCACCGTTTTACCAGGCCAAATCAGCACATCTGGGCGCACGCTTGCCCCCGCACCAACAACGGCTTGCTCCCCACTGCACTGCCCTCAAACATAGAGCCGCCGCGTTTGACCGACGCCCCGGAGCACAAAATAGCTCCGGTGAGCGTTGCATCTGCGGCCAGATAGGCGCTTTCTAATAAAACGGAAAAGCGTGCTTTTGCGCCGGGGCCGACAAAGCAATGGTCATCAATCACACAATCCGGGCCGATTTGCGCACCCGGTGCGATTTCAACGTTCTCCCCGATATAAACCGGTGGAATCAGATGAAAATCCCCTTTTGGGAGTTCGCCCTTCGCAAAAATACCCTGCGCAATTTGAGGTGCAAAGCGTGCCTTCACCTTCCCTGCCAGTAAATCCCGCTGGCATTGCAAATAGGCGCGCAGGTCGCCAATATCACACCAATACCCCTCCGCACGGTAACCATAGAGCGGCATTCCCCGCCGCATCATCTCAGGGAAAAGATCCTTGGCAAAATCAAAAGGCCTCCCTCCGGCACAAGCGCCAGGCATGCGGGGTCAACGATATAAATACCCGTATTCGCCAAATCGGAAACCGCCTGGCCCCAGCCCGGCTTTTCAATAAAGCCCTCTACGCGGCCATCCTCCTCCAAGCGGACAAGACCATATTCACGCGGGTCTTCCACCTGTGCAGTCACAAGCGTTGCCTGCGCACCGGAGGCGTTGTGGAAGGCCACCGCCTCGCGCAATTGATAGTCGCACAGTGCATCCCCACTGATAACTAAAAATGGCTCCTGAAAGCCCCGCGCCGCGTTTTTTACACCTCCGGCTGTTCCGAGCGGAATCTCTTCTTCTACAAAATGAAGCTGCATTCCGCAATAATTGCCTTGATTAAAATAGGAGGTGACCTCTTGCGGCAGGTATTTCAGTGTTAGATATACCTCATCCACCCCATTTTGGGCGAGCAAATCCAAAATATAACACAATACAGGGCGGCCGCACAGCCGCGCCATCGGCTTAGGAATATTACAGGTCAGGGGCCTGAGTCTTGTCCCCTCGCCGCCGGCCATGACAACTGCTTTCATGAAAAAATTCCTCTCCTCCGAAAAGCGCATGGATATGCCGCGCTTTTCCATCCATTTTTCATTAGTATGAACACAAGCCTAAGCGAATAACCAAAGGAAAAGGAGAAAAAAGATGAATTTTATCTTGCTGCCCGAAGTTTCCTGTGCTAGAATACAGCATTCCAAAAAAATTTTGAATTCATTTGTAACCATTTCCGTGTTTCATCCGTTTCTTTGATGAGAGGAGGGAAAGCCGTGCAGCCTGACATTCTGGAGGAGTTGTATCAAAACTATTATGACGCAGCATATGCCTACACCCTATCCCTCTGCAAGAATCGGGAAGATACGGAAGATCTTGTGGCCGACGCCTTTGTTAAGGCTCTATTTTCCTATGAAAACGAAACGGAGCATTTTCAATACTGGCTGTTGCTTGTATGCAAGAATCTCTGGATCGATCGGTTGCGGCACAAGCACAAGCAAATGGAGCTTCAAACAGAGCTGCCGATATACGCCTCGCCAGAACAGTCCCCTGAAACACAGTCGATCAATCGGGAGCGCAACCGCATGCTGCTGCAATGTATCTACTCCTTCCCGCCGCATTACAGGGAAGCGCTGCTACTCTATTATTACGCGGGGCTTTCCACCGGAGAAATCGCAAAAATCACGCAGCGATCAGTAGGCAATGTAAAGACCACGCTTTGCCGTGGCCGCATCAAACTAAAAAAAGCATTGGAGGAAAGCGGATATGGATTTTAAAGCCGCCTTTGAGCGCTACCAAAACGGAACCGCATCGGAAGAAGAAAAAGAATATATCGAGCAAGAGCTCGAAAAAAATGAGCTGATTACCCAATATCTTTTGGAAACAGACGGAATGGAGCTGAACGTCTCTGCCTCGCCGCCAAATGGAGAAGCAACGGACGGATTGAAAAAGATGAAAAAATCGATCAAAAAGCGAAATGTGTGCTTGATTGCCTGTGCTGTTGCCGTAGTGGTATGCCTTGCCCTTTTCGTGCAATTTGCCGCTAAGCCACTGTTAAACCAAATGTTCTATGATCCACAAAAGAGCACATATGAGAAGCAAACCTCAAATTTTGGAATTTGCCTGGCTGCCTACACGGAACTCCATTGCCCTGGAAAGCAGTTTTATCGTTTAACAACAAAAAACACAGGGATCGGCAGCTATGACCTCACCATTACCCGCGGCGATTCGCTGACGGGTGGCCTAGAATATCTGCCCGCAACGTTGCATCGGGGTAAGCTTTCCCTTGCGCAGGAATTTTGGAGCTATCCTATGGCAAACGCCTTTACGCGGGGCGTATCCTATTCGGGCGCAGAGCTTCAAAAAGAAAACCTGCCGGATACGGTTGCATACCTAAAAACGCTACCCGATTATGTGAACGTAAAGGCCGCGCTCTCCTTCCAAAAGGATTTATCCATGGAGGAGCTGGCCGCGCTCCAGATGAAGGATCAAAACAGCCTTCCAATCCTCTGGGTTGCTGTGCGTAATGCCAACTACTATAGGAACGCAGAAATCGGCACGGAAACAACAGATTCCAGCGCAGACGTTACAGGGGCCACCGTTCAAATGAACGACTCTTTCCCTGTCCAGCTTTTGCCTCAAGTTGGTTTTGAGCCGAACGGCACGGGCATCTATTTTGAACAGATCAACAACAGTTACCCCAATTTTGAGCTTTCGCCGCACCTTTCTGATACGGACAGCAAAAAGAACGGTGCGCTATATGAAAGCCATTTTCAAACGCTTTTACAGGTCATGGCGGATCACCCTGATTTTTTAAAGACCCTGGAGTCATATGAAAGCAATCTGTCAGACTATTATGCAGCTGTTCAACGCTTTATCAAAGCGAATGGAATCAAAACCTATGGCGTCACCGTGCTGGGCAGTCCATCGGAAATCCTGCAATTTTGTGAGCTGGCCGGCGTTGAGGGAATCTTTGTGGAGGAATTGACGTTCAGCCGCGACTGATGTATCCTTAACAGGAAGAAAGCAAAAGGAGTTGCATTATGCAGACTGGACTTGACCTTGTGGAACTGTTTACAGACGGCGCATGCTCCGGGAACCCCGGCCCCGGCGGATGGGGTGCGATTCTGCGCTGCCGCGGCAAAGAAAAGGAGCTTTCCGGCGGCGAAAAGGAGACGACGAACAACCGCATGGAGCTCACCGCCGTGATCGAAGGGCTAAGGCTCTGAAAAAACGCTGCCACATCAAAATCTACACAGATTCACAATATGTTGCCAATGCAATCACCAAAGGATGGGCCGTTAGCTGGCGGCGCAACGGCTGGCGGAAAGCAGATAAGAAACCCGCGCTCAACGCGGAGCTGTGGGAGGAGCTGCTGAAGCTTTTGGAAACGCAGGAATATGAAATCATTTGGGTAAAAGGCCATGCGGGCCATCCGGAAAACGAGCGGTGCGATCAATTGGCAGTAGCACAATCGCAAAAATTTAGATAATCGCGGCACAGCACAACAGGCAAACGCCCCCTGACGCAGAGAAACGAAACCGCGTCAGGGGGCGTCATCTTTTGTGCAAAAGTTGGCGCGCAACGAAAGCCTCTCACACCCTTTCCTCATTGGTTTAGGATTTCCACAATGAATGTATGTTCGAGCAAAGATAAAATCATGACTATTGAAGCAATTTGACGCATACGATTCCTGTAAAAACTCCAAAAAATCGTGTAGCTACCGTCAACATAATCGAGTAAAGGACTGCATATGTAAAATGCCGTAAAAAGTGGACAAACCCTTGATAATCAAAGGTTTGTCCACAAAAATATTATGGCGGAGAGCAAGGGATTCGAACCCTCGAATGAGCGTTGACTCATTACACGATTTCCAGTCGTGCTCCTTCGACCAACTCGGACAACTCTCCATAAGGAAGCACCGGTCGGTCATTTCCGGTGCTTTGTTATTATATCGGACCAACGAAAAAAAATCAAGGGGTAAATCAAATATTTTTTACTTTATCTTCCGGAAATTCGTGCTGTCAAACCAGAAAGGGAGCCTGCCAAGATCATTCGGCATGCTCCCTTTTGGGGGCTTACTTTTTCTTTTTCATCTGCGCAACTTTTTTATTAAGACTGCAAGGGAAGAAAGCACATGTTCCTCATTGAGCAGCGCCACGATCGCAAAGGCCTCCTGCTCCGTCAACACATGGAAGCTTGTGACAATCGTTCGGATCGGCGCCGTATAGACAGCTTCCAAAAAGTCTCCATATCGCTCGCCTGCTATTTTGGCTAGCAGGCCCATAAAACGCTTCCCCCATTTGGTGTCCTTCGCATCCTCCAGACAGTTGTTGATCGTGAAGCGCTCGCCCGGCTCCATCTGTGCCTTTGGCATCGGCTGGCCGAGAAGCGCCTCAAACTCTCCGTCCGGCACCTTTTGCACCATGCCGGAAATATAGGAGGGATACTGCTCAAAATTCGGAAACGCATCGCCGGAAACCTCCACGCGCTGTTTCAGGCGGATATCGCGGCTGGAGGCCCCAATACGAATTTCATATGTGCCGGAGGCCGGCTCCCATGCCCTCTTCTGCACATTATAATAGGAAAAGGCGCGCTCATCGAGCGTGATCGTGATCTCTTGCTCATCACCCGGCTCCAGAAAGACCTTTTGAAACCCTTTGAGCTCCTGTGGTGCGCGGAAGCCGTGCTCCACAGGGGCGGCAACATAGAGCTGCGCCGCCTCCGCCCCTGCAACAGCGCCCGTATTTTTCACTCGGAAGGAAACAACCAGCGTATCTCCCTCGCCCAGCTTCTTCCGGCTAAGTTTTAGGCCGGAATAGTCAAACTGTGTGTAGGAGAGCCCAAAGCCGAAGGGGAAAAGAACGTCTTTGTCCGCCTTATCATAATAGCGGTAGCCGATATAAATACTCTCCCGATACTCTACGGTAAGCTGATTTCCGGGGAAATAAGCGGCACACGGGGTATCCTCCAAAGAGAGTGGGAAGGTTTCTGGGAGTTTGCCGCTAGGATTTGCCTCGCCAAACAGCAAATCAGCAACCGCCTCCCCCGCCGCTTCTCCGCCCAGATAGGCTTCCAAAACGCCTTGCACGTCCCCCAGCCACGGCATTAAAACGGGAGAACCATTGTGCAGCACAACAACGGTGTTTTTTTGCACCTTTGCAACTGCTTTTACCAACTCATTATGCGAGTTTGGTAAGTTGAGATGCTTGCGATCATAGCCCTCAGATTCCATGCGGTCGGTCAGGCCGATAAAAACGACAGCAACATCCGCATCCTTTGCTGTTTGAGCCGCCTGACGCAGCAGCGCGGTATCCACTTCTTCGTTATCAAGAAGGTATCCGGGCGCGAAGGTGAGCTGCGCCTTCCCCTGTGCCGCCTCCCACGCGGAAGTAACGCGATGCGCATGGATATGGGAGCTACCGCCGCCCTGATAGCGCGGCTGCTTTGCAAATTCGCCAAGGAAGGCGACTTCGCGCCTTCCTTAAGCGGAAGCACATTGTTTTCATTTTTTAGCAGCACCATTGCTTCCCGGGCAAGCTCCCGGGCAATTTCATGATCCTGCTCACGGTCAAAGATGGCCGACCGCTTCCCATCCAGATACCGCTGAGAGGCTTCCAGAATCCGTCGGACGCAGAGGTCCAAACGGGACTCATGCAGCTTGCCGCTGCGCACAGCCCGGATAATCCGCTGCGTGTTTCGCTCCCCGCTGGACGGCATCTCCAGATCGCAACCGCTGCCAACGCCGAGCACACGGTAATTGGATGCGCCCCAATCGGTCATCACAAAACCCTCGAAGCCCCATTCCTTGCGCAGAACGCGGTTCAGAAGCCACTCGTTCTCCGAGGAATATACGCCGTTAATCCGGTTGTAAGAGCACATGAGCGTCCACGGCTTCGCCTCCTTGACAACCATTTCAAAAGCTGCCAAATAAATTTCACGCAGTGCGCGTTCGTCTACCACCGCAGAAATCGACATGCGACGATACTCCTGATTGTTCGCCGCGAAATGCTTGACGCTGGTGCCGACGCCTTTGCTCTGCACGCCGCGCACATAGCTTGCGGCGAGCTTGCCCGTGAGATAAGGATCCTCCGAAAAATATTCAAAATTTCGCCCGCACAGAGGAGAGCGTTTTATATTCACACCGGGGCCAAGCAGGATGGAAACGTCCTCCGCCTGGCACTCCTCGCCTAGCGTTTCGCCGAGCTTCGCAAGCGCATCTGGGTGAAAGGAGCTCGCCATGCCCACGGCGGAGGGGAAGCAGACAGCATCAATACTATCTTTGAATAAACCGCCGTTTGCATCTTCACGTTCCTTGCGCAGCCCGTGCGGGCCGTCGCTGACCATCGTGCGCTCCATCCCCAAACGCGGGCAGTTGCGAATATGCCAGGAATCTTCCCCCGTGAGAAGCGCCGCCTTTTCTTCCAGCGTCATTTGGCTGATGATTTCCGGGATCGTCATGGGATTCTCCCTCCTATCAATATTTTCTGGAAAGCAGGGCCTCGGCCTCTGCTTTTGTGATCTTGCCCGCATTGCAGTCGGACATAATCTGCACGTCTTTATCCCTTAAATTATAAGCAAACAGGAAGCCGATCGCAAGCAGCTGGCCGATGATCGGGACGATAAAGCTCGCCTTCCACATCCCGCTGACCGTCGCCTGGGAAACGGCAATTTCCACTACCTTGTGCGCCTCCGTAGCAGCTTTTTCCGCAGCCACATCATACCCCACAAAGGTGAGCACACCGCCGGTGATAATCGTCGCAACAGCCGCCGTCAGCTTGTTGGCGAATGTCTGGAGGGCAAACGTGATGCCTCTTTGCGGGTTTCTGTTTTGTAAGTGCCGTATTCCACGCAGTCTTGCGGGATCGCACCCATTAAAATCGAGGGCAGAATCGCCAGCACCGCAATCACGACCAGGCAG
>ENA-OQDW01000319-OQDW01000319.1-human-gut-metagenome-genome-assembly--contig:-NODE-319-length-20994-cov-2.449945_pt1 | contig 20994 bp, 19 predicted proteins | sample MGYA00242784_ERZ504613 | MGnify/ENA primary metagenome ERZ504613 (study PRJEB26092, sample SAMD00036330) | human gut metagenome | host: Homo sapiens | study: EMG produced TPA metagenomics assembly of...
GTCAGCCGTTTGCGTGTGTTCTCGAAATAGGGAGGTAGCAGGAAGACAATATAAGATGCCTGTAAGACGGACAGCCATGCCGTAACGGTATGTGAACTGACACCGATTTCGTTGGCCAGTTCAGAGGCTTTGAACAGCGATCCGATACGTCCGGCGCAAAGCCTGATGAATGTGTGGAACTGCATCATGTCCTTAATTTGTAGCAGGTCGCGCACGTCCTTGTCCAGATAGGTTTTCATGTACGCCGGATAAAGAAATTTGGGTATGTTACGGCCCGAATAAATGGCAGGGTAAAACCCGTTAAACAGCAGGTTGTCAAGAAGCGTATCGGTGACCTGCTCCCGTATTTCGGAGTATGACAGGGGGAGCAACTCGAAAACGGCGGTACGTCCTGCCAACGACTGCGTAACCTTTTTCAGCATGGCAAACTGCGAACTGCCCGAAAGGATAAACCGCCGGTCGGCATCATTGTCCACCATACCCTGAATATACGACAGCAGGTTCGGGGCGTTGTGTACCTCGTCGAGAATCATGCCCTCCGTGTGCTGGTTCAGAAAAGCGACCGGGTCGTTTTCGGCGAAACTCCGAACATCGAGATTTTCCAACGAGTAATACGGCAGGTGTGAGAACAAGTTGCGGAGCAGCGTCGTCTTTCCGGACTGGCGCGGTCCTGTTACCGTAATGACTGAAAAATAGCGGTAAGCTTCTTCTATCACGGCGGATAGCTCCCTGTGGATATATTTTGCCTCCATACTGTTTATGCAATTTTGAAATATAACTGCAAAATTACATAAAATACGATGCGCCGCAAATTTTTCAGGGTATTTTCTCACATCCCAAGCCGTTTTTTCTATCATATACGACTCTTCTTTTTTACAAAATCCTTGCTTTTACCGGCAGGTCATTCTTTACTCTTTTCGTCGGCGAATGTAGGACGAAGCGCATAATCGCCAAGCCGCATTGCATTCGGATGACGAAAACAGACTGTTACACGGTCGGTTTTCTATCCGGGTTTGGCTTATGATGCCACAGCTTCATCCTCTGGCTGCCTCAAAAAGCTGAAAACAAACCTACACGGCAAACGAAAGCAGGGAAAAAGAAAAATCAGCATGATAGTTCAACCAATTAAAAGTAAACAAGTATGGTAGAAGAAATTAGACAAGACGACAAAGTGATATTATCGAGCGAAGACGGTTTTTCCGTCCCTATGATTTTCAACAACCTTTGTGGAAAGAATTTCATTGGCAAAGAATACAAGGACTATATCAGGCATATAGCCTTTGAGGAAATGGGACTTAAGCCGGGCATCGTGTCCCATTATCGGGACGGTGTTCTATATAAGAACGGCACAATCCCGGAACTTTGAACAGGTAAACCAAAATAGGAACAGCAAAAATCAAAATTCATACAGATATGGAAACAACAACTATCCATCCGGCAGAAGCCTATCTCCGAAACGAGCAGAATCCCACCTCTTTATATGTAAGGATTGCAGGACAACGTAGGCGATTATTCATCAACCGCAATGAAAACGTCATCGGCATTATTGCGCCAAGAAAACGGAAAAGCGGGTACATCTTCACGGATTGGGCAAGCATTGAGAAGATATACTATCCGTCATCCTCTCCCGAAGATGCAGCGGACATAGAAAAGAAACAGGTCTTGAAATACCAGAAACTTGCCCGACTTGCCACGCATACGAATGATTGGCTTCGCAAAATCGCTAATGCCGATTTGGATAAATCCCTCTACGAGAACCGCATCACGACCGGCACACGCATCGACGGCAAGTGTATCGGACTTGCCACCATCGAGAAGTATTGCGGCAGTTGGGATATGGCTCGTTTCAGAACGGCACTGAAGCAAGGCGAAAAGTTTTCCACCGGACGCTTCGACTTTTGTGGCTATGACGGTACGTTATGGTGTGAGCCACGCGAAAATGGGGATATGGCGGCTGGATTCAGCAAGGAGTTCCGGAATTGCGGCAACGTCTACTACTATCTGCTTATCAATGATGAATACATGATAGGTTACGATATTGATTGATTTATGTGAGACTGGAAACAAACCGTATTGGGCAAAGTCTCGGTACGGTTTGTTGTTCCGACCGAACAACGGCCTTTTATAAAAATCCTTTCTCCCTCTTATAGCCTTACATCCTGCGGCCAGTTTGCCTCAAGCAGCTTCACGCATTTTGTGTAACACGTTACATAAAGTGCGTGAAGCCCCTTTTGCAAAAGGACGGACACGGACAGACTTAGCATTACGGGGGCGGGATGAATCCTGCCCTCCGCAGTTCCAAGACCGTCCATCGGGAAGTCCGTCCCGGCTGACCGCATTGCCCTTTTATCCATAGTCTTTCCTTTTCTAAAAGATTTCCATTAACCCCAAGTCCGCTGCCGTGCGACCTACGGGACAGAATTTTCCGCAAAGGTAACCGGCCGCTCCAATCTTGACAAGGCCGGCGTGCCGCCGCGAGTGACACGTAAAAATCTTCCTCTCCGTCTGTCGAGCGTATTTTTTCGGATCAGCCTTGTCCAATTGTCCCTCACCACCTTCTGGAAGCAGAAAAAATCCTCCCGGCGGTCGCAAACAGACCGAACAGAGGGGAATAAAAAACAAGGTTAAATATGAGTTACAACAAATTGAAAGCACTGGTGGCAAACGTGGAAGCGATAGAAACGGCAATGCAAATCCACCTTCAAGGCAGACAAGCCACACCAAAAGAAAAAGAGATTTTATCCCTATATTCCGGTTTCGGGGGTATCAAAGAGGTATTGAATATCGGGACGGACAAACCCATAGGCGGCGACATGACAGAACCGATACAAAAGTTGCAGGAGCTTATCGACACCTACCCACATTTCACAGAACCCATGCGTCACAACGTCATGGAAGCCGTAAAAGCCTCCGTACTGACAGCGTTCTACACCCCGAAATTCCTTGTTGATGCGGTAGCAAAGCAAATACACACTACATTCAAGGATAACGGATTGCAAATGCGCTCTTTCCTCGAACCGAGCGCAGGCATAGGTGGTTTCCTGCCCGTAGCCATGTCGAATACCTATGACTATGCCATTGAGAAAGACCCGATTTCAGGACTGATACTTTCCCTGTTGCATGACAACACGGTTATACGGACAACCGAGTTTGAAACGATAGACGAACAGGGCTTTGAACATACGAAATTCGATGTCATAGCTCCAACATCCCTTTCGGTAACTTCCGTGTGTTCGATGCGGAACTCTGGAAGAAAGGCGGCATATACGAGCAGGCTACCAAGACCATACACAATTACTTTTTCGTCAAGGCTATGGAACTTTTGAACGAGGGCGGTCTGTTGGCTTTCGTCACATCAAGGGGCGTGGCCGACACACCAAGCAATAAATTCGTGCGTGATTACCTTGTGAACCATGCCGATTTGATAAGTGCCATTCGTCTGCCCGACACGCTTTTCATGCAAACAAGCGGTATCGAGGTAGGCAGTGACTTACTTGTATTTCAAAAACATACACACAAGGCGTCACTTTCACAAAGGGAACAGCTCTTTTTGCAGGTCGGCAGGGAAAAGGCAGATACGACAGGCATAATGACCGAATACGCCAACAAACTGTTTACGTTGCCGAAAACCACCCTTGCAACAGGCAGCCGCATTGCGATGAACCAATACGGCAAGTATGTACGCAAATACCAGTGGCAGGGTGATGAAAACGCCATGTCGCAGTACCTCGCCGCATTGCTCAAACTCGACTTTGGCCGCTATTTCCGCAAAAGCCTTTTCACAAGTGAGGGACAGGACGGCATACACACGCAAATGTCCCTTTTCGGCAGTGTGGCCGTTAAGCAGCCACCAAAAGGCAGACGAGCCTATACGGACGAGCCGGAAGCATGGATGAAAGAGGGCGCAATGGTGCTGTTCGAGGGCAGGTGGGCGTTATCCAATACCGCAAATCCGACCTCTACCAAGAGACGGCCACCGATTTTGTTCCGGTGGACGAGGGCAAGGTGAACACCGACAGGGCAAACGACTATTTCGCTATCCGTAAGGCATATTTTGAACTTGCAATCAAAGAGCAGGAAGAACAGACGGAACAGCCCCTTTTGCGTGAACGGCTGAACGCTTGCTATGACGCATTTGTAGCCAAATGGGGCTTTTTCCACTCCAACGACAACAAGGAGTTTATCATGCTTGACAGCATCGGCGTGGAAGTGTTCACGATTGAAATGCAGGTCAAGGGCGATATATTCAAATCCGACATCATGCGTGAGCCTGTAGCATTCAAGAAGATAGACACGACCGTGCAACTGACACCGGGCGAAGCGTTGGCAAGCTGCCTTAACTTTTACGGCTGTGTGGATATGGGCTATCTGACACAGACCACAGGCAAGGACGAGGACGAAGTTATCGACGACCTCAAAGGCAAGATATTCTACAATCCTGCCATCGGAGAATGGGAATACAAAGGCAAGTTCATAGCCGGAAACGTCATCGCCAAAAGCAAGGAAACAGGCTCTTATCTTCCCGACCTCACAGGCAAGAAAAAGGACTGGGCGGAAACCGCTGTAAAGGCATTGGAGGAAGCCATGCCCGAAGCGATACCCTACGAGGAACTCGACATCAACATGGGCGAGCGTTGGATTGACACGAAGCTGTACGCCGATTTTGCGACGGAACTTTTCGGAACGCCAACCGATGTGATGTATTTTGACGTGAACGACACCTATTTAGTGCGGCTACAAGGATATTCCCCTGTAGTCTATAACACCTATTCCGTAAAGAATTACAACGGAGAGGATTTGTTCGTACACGCCCTGCAGGACACCGTACCCGAAATAACCAAAGAGATAGAGCGGAACGGCAAAACGGTACGAGTGCCGGACGAGGAAGCCATACACGGAGCGGCCACCAAGATACAGGAGATAAGAAACCGTTTCAACCAGTGGCTCGACTGTCAGCCGATAGAGGTAAGGGACGAATTGGTAAGGGTGTACAACGAGCGGTTTAACTGCTATGTCCGTCCGCATTATGACGGCTCGGCACAGACCTTTCCGCAGCTCTCTTTCGAGAATTTCCCATACGACAGCCTCTATCCCTCACAGAAAGACGCTATCTGTATGATTAAGCAGAACGGCGGCGGTATCTGTTGGCACGAGGTAGGCACGGGCAAGACGATGATAATGTGCGTTTCAGCTTACGAAATGAAACGTCTCGGATTAGTGCAGAAACCCATGATTATAGGCTTAAAGGCGAATGTTCACGAGATTGCCGACACGTTCCGCAAGGCTTACCCCTCGGCAAAGGTGCTTTATCCGGGCAAGGAGGATTTCACTCCTGCTAACCGCAAAGAGGTATTCTCGAAAATCAAGAACAACAACTGGGACTGTATCATTCTGACGCACGACCAGTTCGCCAAAATACCGCAGTCGGAACAGACCATGATAGATATATTCACGGAAGAACTGGCCGATGTGGAGCGCAATTTGGAAGTCTTGGAACAATCCACCATGCGCTACCGCAGCGGAAAGATGCAGGACGGTCTGGAGAAGCGCAAACAGAACCTTACGGCCAAACTTAAGGAGTTGCGAATGAAAATCAACGACCGGAAAGACGATACAGTCGATTTTCACTCGATGGGCATAGACCACATATTTGTCGATGAATGCCACATTTTCAAGAACTTAATGTTTCAAACACGCCACACGAGGGTTGCCGGTATCGGCAATACCAAAGGCTCGCAAAGGGCGATGAACCTGCTGTTTGCCATCCGTGACATTCAGCACCGGACAGGACGTGACCTCGGCGCAACATTCCTTTCGGGCACGGTAGTAGTGAACGCACTCACCGAGCTATATGTGATGTTCAAGTACCTTAGACCAAGAGAATTGCAACGTCAGCAGATTTCTTGCTTCGATGCGTGGGCGGCGATATTTACGCAGAAAACAGCCGATTATGAACTGAACGTGACAGGTGCAATCAAGCGTAAAGAGCGTTTCCGCACCTACATCAAAGTGCCGGAACTGGCAATGTTCCTGCGTGAGATTACCGACTACCGCACCGCCGACATGATAAACCTCGATGTACCGGATAAAAACGTGCACTTTCTTTCTCATGCGCCCACTATCCAGCAGGAGGAATGATAGGCCGTCTGGTTTCCTTTGCACACAGCGGACAGTGGGAGGATTTGGGACTTGATACGCCCGAACCCGACAATCTCGACAAGGCGAAAATGCTGGTCGCTACCAACGTGGCACGGAAAATGGCTCTCGATATGCGTTTGTTGGGCGACAAGTTCAGCGACGATGCCGAAAACAAGGCTTCAATCTGTGCAAGAACAATCTATGAATATTATATGCGTTCAAATGAAAACCGGGGTACACAGTTCGTGTTCAGCGACCTCGGTACATACAAGCCGAATGAGTGGAACGTATATACCGACATCAAAGAGAAGCTGGTGAACCTCGGCATTCCGGCCAATGAAGTGCAATTTATCCAGTGTGCCACCACCGAAAGGGCAAGAAAACACTTGTTCAATGACATGAACAACGGCAAGGTGCGTGTGCTTTTCGGCAGTACCACCATGTTAGGCACAGGGGTGAACGCCCAACAGCGGGCGGTAGCGGTGCATCATTTGGAGATTCCCTGGCGACCGGCCGACATGGAGCAGCGCAACGGCAGGGCGGTACGCAAGGGCAACTCCGTGAAACTATGGGGCGGCAACGTGGTGGATGTGGTGATTTACGGCACGGAAAAGACACTTGATGCCTACAAATTCAATTTACTGAAAAACAAGCAGATGTTCATCAACCAAATCAACAACGGCACAATCGCCGTGCGCCGTATCGACGAGGGCGGCATGGACGAGGACAACGGCATGAACTTCGCCGAGTTCGTGGCAATCCTTTCCGGCAACACCGATTTGCTGAACAAGGCAAAGCTCGACAACAAGATTATGCAGTTGGAAAAGGAACAGGCCATTTTCAAGAAAGAACGCATCCGTGCCGAGCGCAAAATAGCTTCCAATCGTGAAGAGATTGAAAAGGCACAGCGTACAAAGGCCGGTTTCATTAAGGATTGGGAATACTTCAACTCTTACGAGGGCACAAAAGTAACGCAGCTTCTCAACTTGCCACAAGCCACAACCGAGGAAACAGGCAGGGAATTACACCGCATCGCTAAAACCTACCGTAGCGGAGCGTATGGCACGATTGGTACGTTTACAGGACTGAACCTGTTGGTACGCAGCGAGTACAGTATAACAGGGGTGTTTGACCGCAACACGTTCTTTGTCGAGGGTACAAGCGGACTGAAATACCGTTGCGGATTGAGTGGTGCGTTACCGCTCGGTTTCGTGGAATCAACGCAATATCCGCAGGCTACACTAAACAAATTGCCCTCACTTATTGAGAAGCAACAAAAGGCGGTGGAACGGATTGAAAGCGAAATCCCCATATTGCAGGACATCGTTGGCCGCCAGTGGAGCAAAGCCGATGAATTGGTAAAACTCAAATTGGAGTGCAAGGAGCTGCAGCGGAAGATTGACGAAAGTCTCAAGGATACGGAACACTCTCTAACCCCACCCGAAACAACGGCTACCGAATACGAACCTACGACCAAAGCCGCTTAAACCATAATCATATCTTAACCTTTTCCCTCTGTTCGGTTGCGACAACCCGACAGGGGGATTTTTTTGCACTCCGGTCTGACAGCGGCAATATCCGTTTATATGCTCCAAGAGGCTACTTCACTGTTATACAACCGATACTAAATGTAGTATATACTAAGGTTAGTAAAGTAGGATATTAGGAAATATCCCATCGGAATGATAGAATGCACTACATTTAGTCAATCAGTATTTTAGTATAGTAGTAGATACTACAATACTAAAATATACAGAAGTAGTAAAATAGTATGCACTAATCATAGTAAATACTAAAAATAGTAGTATCTTTGTATCAGATATAAAGACATGAAATTATGACAAAAATAATCGCAGTTTTGAACCACAAGGGTGGTGTCGGAAAAACGACTACTACCATCAATCTTGCTGCCGCATTGCAGCAGAAGAAAAAGCGAGTGTTGCTCATCGACATGGACGGTCAGGCGAACCTCACGGAATCCTGCGGTCTCTCCATCGAAGAGGAACAGACGGTGTACGGAGCGATGAAAGGCGAATATCCCTTACCAGTATTCGAACTGGAAAATGGTCTTTCCGTTGTTCCGTCCTGCTTGATTTGTCAGCAGCGGAATCCGAGCTTATCAACGAGCCGGGACGGGAACTGATACTGAAAGGCTGATTGCAAAATTGCTTGAAAGCCGGAAATTCGACTATATCCTCATTGACTGCCCGCCCTCGCTGGGTTTGCTGACGCTCAACGCCCTTACATCGGCAGATTTCCTGATTATCCCGGTACAGCGCAGTTCCTCGCCATGCGTGGAATGGCGAAGATAACAAACGTGGTCGAGATTGTCAAGGCACGTTTGAACCCGAACCTGAATATCGGAGGCATTATCATCACCCAGTTTGACAAGCGCAAGACACTCAACAAGAGTGTAGCGGAACTCATCAACGAATCGTTCTACGACAAGGTATTCAAGACCGTCATCCGGGACAATGTGGCATTGGCCGAAGCTCCGATAAAAGGCATGAATATCTTTGAGTATAATAAGAACAGCAACGGGGCAAAGGATTACATGGAGTTGGCAAAGGAAGTGTTGAAATTAAAGTAAAAACGATATGGGCAAAAGTGATTCATTGAAAAACGGCATGAGAAGCGGACTGGACGGCTTGCTGTCATCCACCGGGAAGTCCACGCAAAAGAAAGAACCAGCACCGGTCAAAACGGAAAAAGAACCAGCCGTGCATTGCAATTTTGTTATTGACAAAAGCATCCATACCCGGATGAAATACCTCGCTATCGAGAAGAATATGTCGCTCAGGAATATTGTGAACGAGGCGATGAAAGAATATCTGGAGAAGCACGAGAAATAACCGGGGCGGCAATCCGCCCAATCGACTTTTATACCATACCGTTATCTTATGGCTCACGTCCACAAGGTAGCGGTTTTCCCGTTTATATCCCCTGGCAGTTCTCCTGTTCTATTCACCTATTTATAGCTGCAAGGCTGCATTTTCCCATTCTATCCATTCCTCTTACCGCTTGTCCGGTCTCATTCCTGCCATCGCCGGGTTGGTTTTCCAGACGCAAATTTGGACTGCCGCGCTTGATTTCATCGCTTTGAAGTGCATTTCTCGTAAAATTCTTCCTTTCCGTGAAAGAGTAATTTTCCGGAAAAAGCGTTGAAAATAGCTTGTTCGTCAGTCCCTTGAAGCATCTGTAATCCCAAGCGGTTCAGGCAGAAAAAAGAACCGAAAAGAGGGATAAAAAAGAAAATCAATTCAATAACAATTAAATTTTATGATTATGGCAACAACAGCAGTTCAAGCAGTAGAGAAGAACATCACATCGGTAGCATTGGCAGACATTCAGCCGAGCAATTACAACCATCGTAAGAATTTTGACGAGACAAGCCTTGCGGAGCTTGCCGAGAGCATCCGTCGGCAGGGAGTGCTTCAGCCTATCGGAGTGCGCCCCATTGAGGACAACCGCTTCGAGATTGTATTTGGAGAACGGAGATACCGAGCCTCCCTCATGGCTGAATTGACGGAAATTCCGGCTATCGTCATGGAAATTTCAGACGAGACAGCCGAGGAAATGGCGATTACCGAGAACCTGCAACGCAAGGATGTTACACCCATTGAGGAAGCAAATGCCTATCAAAAGCTCATAGACAGCGGTCGCCACGATGTGCAATCCTTGACCGTGCAGTTCGGCAAGACCGAGGCATATATTCGTACACGCCTCAAATTCGTGTCCTTAATACCTGAAATCGCCTTGTTGTTGGAGCAGGACGAGCTTACAATCAGTGTGGCAACGGAAATCTGCCGTTATGGGGAAGATATACAGCACGACATCTACGACAAGCATTTGAGAGAGGGTTTGACGTTTAATAGTTGGCGAGGAATGAAAGCTCCGAGGTAGCAAAAACATCGAACGAAGCTATACGACTGACTCAATCGTTATTCGTTTGACAAGACCCTATGCCTTTCGTGTCCCCACAACACCAATAACATGATGTTATTCTGCGAGGGAGGTTGCGGTAATTGTGCCAACCGTTCCTGCCTTGATGAAATGCAAACGTCATATCTTATGGAGAAAGCCGTACAAATCATGGGACAGCGACCTCTCGCTTTACTTTGCCGAGGATTTTACGGTAGCAATGAAAAAGTAGTTGAATGCCTTGTCGCATCGGGTTTTGAGGTCGAAAACCTACCAATGCGTCCTAACGACTATCCCGAAGAACCCGAAGCTCCACAAGTAGAGGATTACGAAAATACCGAGGAATATGCGGAAGCATATAAAGAGTATGAAAAAGAGCTGTCGGATTATAACGAAGAATGCGAGGAAGTGAACCGCAGGGGCGAAGCAGGAGAAATCACGTTGTATGTGACGATTGAGCGCAACGATGTATCGCTATGTTATGTAGAAAATGCCGAAATGCAAACGGTGGCAGGAGAGACCCAAGAAACGGTTGTTTCCCCGATTGAGAAATTGGAGAAGCAGGACAAGCGCAACAAGGAGATTGCCCTTGAAAAGACCGTAGAAGACACCAAAAAGCAGATTCTGGAAGTTGATATGACGGAAACCAAATTTGGTGCGGACGAGGATAAGATGATTTATTTCTTCATGCTGTCCTCACTCCGAAAAGAACATTTCGAGGCGGTAGGCATTGAGGATAAAGGCTCCTATTACTACCTTACGAACGAGGACAAAATGCGCATCATCGAGAACCTTACCGCCAAGCAGAAAGCCGTTATCCGCAGGGACTTCTTGATAGCCAACTTCAAGGACGCATTTGGTAGCAACGCCATCGCCACCCTTTTGCTTGATTTTGCCAAAAAACATATGCCCGACCGATTGGCAGACATCCAAAACGGATATAACGAGATTTACGAGAAGCGACACCATCGTATTGAGGAAAAGAAAGCCGTTTTGCTCGTACTGGAACAAGCCAAGCAGGAGGAAGCGGAACAGCCCGAAGAACCGCAACCCGAAGCGGAGACACAGAACAAACCGCAAACGGAAGAAATAGCTGCTTGACAAATGTTATCATAACGGATAGGGGGACGGAGAAATCCGCCCTCTATTTATTTTTGTATGCCCTCGGATAAAGAAGCCCCAAATACCTCTTTTAACTTTCTGACGAACCCGTCACCACCCGCCCGTTCTCCATTCATAGCTTCCGTTCCATTTCTTTTTTACCATTTTCAACTTCCCTTTTATAGCGTTTCCCCGGCTTCATTCCCTGTCAGCCCCGGTTTGGTTTTATCAGATGCAAAGGTCGGCCGTCGCGCTTGATCCGGCGGCTTGAAATGTATTTCCTGCAAATTCTTCCTTTCCCTGAAAGAGTATTGGCAGGAAAAGCCTTCCGTATGAAGCTGTACCGACAGCGTGTACCGCATCCATAAAATCCCAAAGCGGTTCCGACAGAAAGGAATCGAACGAAGGGAAAATAAAAACAAATCATTAAAATTCAAGATTATGGACAACATCAAGGAAAGCAAGGAGTACCAACTCGCCAAAGACTGGGAAAGAGCAGTGAACGATTACGGCTTCAATCCCAAACGGTTTGCAGCCGCTATCCCCGAAATGCACCCCACGCTGCAGCAAAGCCTTTACAGTTGGTAAAGGAGTGTATCGTGGTCATGGCAGACGAGACACGCAATTACGATGACCGCAACCGTGCATCGCACGAAGAAGCGAAGTGTATCATGGAATACCTCAAGGCAAACGGGAGACATATCCCATTAAGATAACAGGCGTATGAAAACGAAAGAACTACAATTTGACGGCAATATCTACATCTGCCGTATCGTGAAATCCAACGAAGGTGAAGAACTACTTATCGGCTCTACCGCTCTGCTCGATGCACTTCATCCGGGCAGTTTCGAGGACGAGAGCGAAGGTTTTGCAAGTAAGGAAGCCGAACAAATATATGACGAGGTTTTCTTTTTCGCCGATGCGAAGACCCTCAAATTACCGGACGATGAACTCATCACGGAATTAAAAGAGGATAACCCCGAATGGTTCAACTAACATAAATCAATAATCATATTAAAAATCAAAGTTATGGATAAAGAGTATGTAATGCACATCGCACAGACCATCAAAGAACAATTACTGTCATTTACCCCCATACCCGTCTTTATGTCGTGGGGAGTCAGCGAATTTGTCGCTACGGTATTCCAAGAATTACCGGCACTGCGGCTGAAAGTAAACGGACGGTTACACGCCGGATATGTCGTTATCGCTCTCAACGGCTCTGATTACTACGAGGTCTATCTACTGAAAGAAGATGATAGCAATGCAAAGTGTGTCAATGAAGAAGTCTGCTTCGACGAACTGGGCGATGTTATCGACCGGGCTATCGAAAGCGGTACAGACAAGGAGGAATACGATAAATTCTGCGACCGGCAACTTGCCGAACTTTTAAGCGGTACACGAGCTTAAATAAGCGAACTACCATATAAATAACACTGCCCCCATTTTCACGCGGGCAGTGTTATTTGTATGAGGTTGGATGCGTCCAAGCCGCAATATCCTATTATAAACTTACTTTTGAAATTCTTGTTCCACTTTTACCGTTACATACATCTGGTTACGGCTTGTGGGATTGTCCGGCTCCGTCATTTCCAATACCCCTGCACCAATCATCGGATTGATATAGACCTCCATAAGATTTTCCCTATCTTTCAATCCTAAATGTTGCAAAATATCAGATAGGGATTGCGGCTCAACACAGAACTCCAAGATTTGCTCTTTTCTCAAATCCTGCTTGCGAGATTTTCTTGTCGGGTTTCATCCCTAACTGCAAGGTCAGCACAACATAGTCTGGACGTGTTTCCTCGGCTACAGTAGGAAGCGGACAACCTAAAGACTGCCAACCGCTCACAATCTTATCCACACCGCTACCGGCTTTCTCGGCACGCCCCAGACACATGAACATCTGAGTGAGTAGATTGGCAGCAAAGCGAGTGCCGGACACCGGAACGCAAAAAATACCGAATAAGACCACGCGGCACTATAATATGTTGGCATTCTGCCCTGTATATCCCGTATTTTCGTACCTTTGCGGCACAAAACGTATGTATATGGAACAACAGGTTATCCCATCGGATTATACACAATATGCTGAGGCAGTAGAGATAATCAAACATGCCATCGAACGTTGCCGGTATAGAAGTGCGGCAGCGGTCAACAAAGAAACTCTCTCGTTGTATTTTGGAGTGGGGAAATTCGTGTCTGAAAATTCCCGCATCGGCTGTTGGGGTACTAAAGCATTGCCTACCATATCAAAGCTCCTTCAACGGGAGTTGCCCGGTCTGCACGGCTTTTCTGATTCGGGGTTGAAACGGATGCGCTCATTCTATGAAGAATGGAGGGCGTTTTTAATTCGTCCAACAATGTTGGGCGAATTGGAAAACCATTCGTCGGAAAAGGGGACGGCTTTAATTCGTCAACAGCGTTGGACGAATTGGATATTGACGAGCATCTCCTGCTGCAACTCATCGGGCAACCGTTCAATACCGAATTTACCTGGGACGATTTTGTCAAGATCAGCTTTTCGCATCATATCGAAATCCTGACCCGTTCAAAAGACATCGCGGAACGGTTGTTCTATATCCATTGTGCCGCTCAAAATGCGTGGTCATTGTCCTCTCTCAAAAATTATTTGAAAGAGGACATCTATTCAAATCGCGGCTCTTTGCCGAGCAACTTCCTTCAAGTGCTGCCCGAAGCCACTTATGCCGTAAAAGCGGCATTGGCGTTCAAGGATGAATATATGCTCGAAATGGTTAATTTGGAGAATGTGGGAGAACGTGAACAGGACTGGAACGAAAAGGTCATCGAAAACCAAATCGTAGCCAACATCAAGCAATTCATCCTCCGTTTTGGAAACGACTTCACTTTTATCGACAGTCAGCATCGCCTGATAGTTGCCGGAGAGGAAATGTTTGCCGACCTTGTATTCTTCAACAGGGAGCTGAATGCCAGCGTAATCGTCGAGCTGAAACGGGGCAAGTTCCGTCCGAATTATCTCGGACAGCTTAGTGGCTATCTGACTGTATATGATATGACCGACAAGAAACCGCACGAGAACCCTTCAATCGGTATCGTCTTGTGTCAGGATGCTAACCGCCAATTTGTCGAAATCATGGTACGCGACTATGATAAGCCTATGGGCGTGGCGACATATCGCACAGCCCAAGAAATGCCTGAAAATCTGCGCAAGACCCTACCGGACATCGACAAATTACAAAATCTGCTATCGGAAAACGATTCCAAATCGGAAACTGTCAGATAATTCATTTACGTCCGTAAAACCGGCTTTATGCCCACAAGATTTTGGGTAACTGAAATTGAATATCAAAATCCTGCAATAACCACGAAATTATTGCAGGGATTTTGATTTATTTCGCATTACGCTTGTTCAGTACATCCGTTATCATGTCTTTTACGTCCTGTCCGACTTGTATGAAATTTTTATACAAGATGCGTTCCCGTTCCTCCCTCGACTTGAAGGTGTAGAACTTCGGTAGCGGTACATAGGCCGCTTCCTCCGCTTTTATCTCTTTCATATCGAAATCCGTCTTGCAGAAGAACTTTGTAGTCTTGAACTCTTCCGACTCCTGAATGTTCATCGAGCCTCCCGTACCGGTTTTCGTCTTCACGAAATCACGTGCCGTCTGTCCGCAAATCCATCCCGTCGCCATATCCGAAATTTTCGAGGCGGGTACAAGACTGTCCATGTTCTCATTGAGATTGATACTCGTTTTGTCCCGGTCGATCGTCACGCCCTTTTTGACCTGTACCACCTTGCCGAAAATGTCATTCGACAACCATTCCAGTGTCTCTTTTGCGCGAGCTGAACCGCTTACCACGTTGCCCACTGTCGTGATGATTTTTTGCATTCCCACTTTTCCGTAGTCAGCCTCCAACTGCGGCAACTCCTGAAAACCCAGCGTTACGCTTACCTTGTTGCTTCTCGCCGTACCTATCAGTCGGTCTATCTTGTGGAAATACAGTGTCGGTAGCTCATCCACGATGATGCTGACCGGAATATTTTTCCCCTGCCCGGTGTTCACACGGGTAACGAGACGGTTCAATATCAGAGCGTTCAACGCTCCGATGATACTTTCCATTTCCGGATCGTTGGCTATCAGCAGATAACTGGGTGACTTGGGGTCACTAACTTTCAGGTCGAAATCGTCCCCATCCTTGTGGAATATCCAGTAAGATTCCTTTGTAGCCAAACGGCTGGTATAGACACGCAGCGTACCTATCATACCTTCCAACTGTTCCATCGCCTTGTTTTTGAAGGCCGTCTGGAACGGGCCGAGGCAACGGCGCGACCTCGTTGTCCGTCTCAAGTACCTCAAAAATAGTCTGGTAGCTCTCATTGAGAAATGAAAGGATATGCGGCATATCCGAGTATTTTCCAAGCCAATAGGCAGGTTCCACGATGCTGCCACCCTCACGGTCACGAACGACACCCGTCGGCTTCCAGAACTTCGTCTGCGGATCTTGCCGTTTCTCCGCATACAGTTTCTTTCCGTTTGCATCGTAGGGTTCCCGCTCGTAGTTCACGAAAAAGTAGATACAGGCGGCAAGAAAGTTCACGGCAGAAGTCTGAAAGAACTGGTCACTGCCTCCGCCTCCCTCTTTCTTGCCTTTCTGCAGGGATTCCAACAGGGTTTCCGCCGTTTCGCTCGCCGCCGCAAGATTATTGATGTACTTTGCCTGAATGGGGTTCACCCGTTTGCTGTACTCCACATCCACGAAGTTGATGATGTTGAACTTGCATCCTTTTGGCACTTTGCCGAGCTTCTGGTTTTTCTTGTAATGATAGTAAAGTTTAGTGGCAAGTGTCGGAAATTTGTAGTCATAGACCACCATCGCAAAGCCCTTGGCACTATGTTGGCGGATGAACGGTTCTATGATACTGAACGTCTTACCGCTACCTGGAGTTCCAACCACCCATGTTCCTCTGAAACAGTTGCTTATCGACACCCATCCCTTGCGAAATTTACCTTTGTAATAGTACCGCATCGGTATATTCACGCTATACTGGTTCTCAACCTTCTCTTCGCTCTGCTCGAAACTTTCATTCTCGAAGTTAAACCGGTCTTTACCCAGTCCCTCCTTGATGAACTTCGAGATGTTATCCAATGCGATATGCACCAATATCACACCGACCAGCGTAGCCGCCATATAGAAGATGATGTTCAGCGGCAGGGTGTAGAGCCTCGTTTCCATCGTATGATGGTACAGCCACACGGAGAACACAATCAAGAACAATCCGCAGATAAGTGGATATAACACTTGCCTGCGTGCGTCAAACTCCAAGTGTTTTTTGTTGCGTGTGCCGATACAAGTGATGCAGATGAGTAGGAAGGTCGCTATCTTACTATACACGAGGTTGCCGTCGTTATAGATCATCCATCGCTTGATGCGCCCGTGTATATCAATCAATATGCCGCCCCAGTGGTCGAGCATGGCAGGGTCTATGGCATACTCGAAGAACTCCATCAGCACGGAGATATAGATGACCGCACGGAATATCTTGTAAAATCCTTGTAGTTCCTTGCTTTCTTCCATTGTCTTTGTCCTTTCCCTCTTTTCGTTCCTACCTGTTCAGTGTGATAATCGGCCGCACCTTGTGCGCCTGTGTCTTCGGGGTCTCCTGCATCGCACCGCTTCCTGTCGAGTAAAGCCACGCTTTCGCCGTTTCCTGTCCGGTTACCTCCGTCGATGTCCAGTACCAGCAGTCGTTTTCATCCAACGGCAGCGGATGGCCGCCACACCGTTCGATGACAGGATTGACGGTTTCCCGGACGGCATACAGCAGCCGCATCTGTGCCACCGACGGGATATAGGCACTCTGTCCGTACCGCCACAGGTCAAAGACCGCTTCCGCCATAGGCGAAGCCGTCTCCCGTGTGTCGTACAGCGCAAAGGTGTTCATGTTCCCGTCCAAAGCCTCGATGTCGGCCGACGTCCCTTGTGCGACACCGAGGCTGTCGGCAAAAGCTGCCGGAGCAATGTCCCACAGGTAAACCGCATAGCCGTTCCCTTCCGTACCTTCACGGTGTTCGGTATCGAAGACAACCGCTATTGCCCGTTTTCCCGACTGTTCATACTGTACGTAGGATAAAGCCGTACCGTCCTCGCAGAGAATATGTCCCGGACGTACCGCCGTATCAGGTACGTCGATATGGCGTCACAGGCAGCGCACAATACCGCCGTCACTGCCATTGCAAACCATTGAATCTTTCGTATCATGTTATTTTCGTTTTTTGTTTTTCCTTTATTTTATCGGCAGTTTCACCCCCAGCACGATACCTGTCCGCAGCAAATCCGCCCCTTTTATCATCATGTCACTCTTTACCTGCCAGAACAGTGTGCATCCCGACCGCAGCACATAATTGTGCTCGTAACCCACATGGATTCCGGCAAGAAACTTGTTCGTGTCGCTCCCTGCCGAAGCTCCGATACGCAAGTTGCCGTAATGGTTGCGTCCACGCACCACACAAGGTTTGTACGCCACACCGAAACCGTAAGTGCGATAGTTGCGCCAGAAGGATTCCGGGCAGACATGGCCGCACGAGCCGCATTCCGCCCATTTCAGGTAGCCGTTGGCAAAGAACTCCCACGCATGGCGGTAGTTCATTTCATGCTCGTAAGCAAGCGTTACGTCCATGCCGTTCTCATACAGCAACCCCACGCCAAGCGAGAGGCGGCCGCTGTTGCGCTGCGCACTTGCATTCATGAAGACGCACATGCAGGCAAGCATCAGTATTATCGTCTTTTTCATCGTCATTCCTCCTCCAATAAAGCGGTGTTAAATGAATCGGCCGACAGCACATCCTCGTAGTCAATGTTCAGGCTGATATTGCGCCCGCTGATTTGTTGTTCCGTCATTTCGATGGTCAGCAGCTTGTCGTTCGGAAAGGTCATCTTTTTCACGACAATCACGTTCCGGTAGCCGTGCTTGAACGTCTTGCCGTGTTCCAATACCAGGGCAGGCGTCAGCTCGATGGTCTGCGCGTTGGTTGCCTTCGAAAGTTTCTTGTCCGACAGTTTCACCCGTATCTCGTCAATGTCGAAACGGATGTTCGTTTTGTTCTCGATGGAAAAGTCGATGAAGAAATAGTCGCCCACCGAGTAAATATTGTTCAGGCGCATTTCCATTCGGTACGCCTTGGTCGCCACGTTGCGGATTTTCGCGGGCGAGTTCCACACCCGTCTTGCAAAACGCACCATGTCGGCTGTGGACATCGAGACCGTAGGATTGTTGTAGGCATCCCGTTCCTGTAGCTGAATTTCCTTGTCTGCCACCGCCTCGCTTATCCGCGTGGTGTAGATGAGTGCATACTGCGTGCGATAGCGTTCCGTTACGATGGTGACGATGGCCAGCACTTCACCGTCCTCGTGTCCCGTCTCTTTGGGCTTCAACCGGATGATGTTCTCAATGGGTTGGTCGCCCGCCACCTTGTCTGTGGAAATATCCACGAAGCGGACCGGTTCCGTGGCTGTGATGACGGTCGTTACCTGTTCATTGACAGTCAGCCGTTCCATCTCTTCGTATGTACGCTGAGCCTGTGCGTTCCGTGTGGCAAAAAGTCCTGCCGCCAGAAGAAATGCAGTTACAATTATTTTCTTGTTCATATCGTTTCTGTTGATATTGTTTATTTCTTTATTTCCCTTATTTCGCTTTCTTTAATCCATGACCACGTTCCAGTTCCTCCCGAATCCGTCGTCCTGCAATTTCGCAATACGTCGGTTCAATCTCGAATCCGATGTAATGCCGCCCCGTACGGATGGCGGCAATGGCGGTCGTACCCGAACCGATGCAGTTGTCCAGCACCACATCGCCCTCGTTGGTATAGGTACGTATCAGGTACTCTATCAAGGCTACCGGCTTCTGTGTCGGATGATAGAATGCTCCTGTCTTGTGTTCCTTGGGTATGGAAATGACAGAGGTCGGGTACTTGTCTTCGGCAACACGCACCGGAGCCAGTTTCATTTCACCGTAACAGCGGTTCGTGAAACCGTCCGTCTTGCGGCGTCCATGATTCCTCCGTTCCAGTGGACACGGCGTCATTTGAGGATGATATACCGGCTGACGGTCGTAGAACACGATGATGTCCTCATGCTGGCGTAGCGGCATCCGGTTGGCATTCAGGTGACCCGTTACCCGGTCTTTCCGCCACACGAGGTTATACCGCCACATCCGGGGTTGCGAGAGCATGAGTTGCGCCGAGAAAATGCCCTGCGCAAAGAGGATAACGGGGCTTCCCGGCTTGGTGATCCTGCGGTACTGTTTCCACAACGCTTCGAGCGGTATCTGCCTGTCCCAGTGTGCCGCCTTGTTGCTACGGTTCAACACGCCGTAAGGCAAATCCGCTATCACGGCATCGACACTGCCGTTCGCCATGAGCTTCATACCCTCGATACAGTCCATATTATATATGTTGTCAATCTCTATCATGGCTTCCGTTTTTACTGTTTCTCACGTCCGTTCACCAGATAGACGAAAGTGCCGTATTTCAGCTTTACCTTATTTTTTTTGATAGCTTTGCCGATGGCATTGCTCGTTTTCTGATAGGCATTCGTAGCGGCTTGCATTCCCCATTGCGAGAGACTGTTGCCGTAACTGCCGGTATTCATGTTCAGATTCCCCGACACCGCACCGCTTGCCACATCCTTGCTCGTTTCCCGGAACTGGCTGTTCGGTACATAAAGTCCTTCCATGCCGTCCGTGTCGTAAAGGGACAGGCTGACCTTCACCAGTTCGTCCTCGATGAGAATGCTGGTGATGTTCCCCTTCACACGCCCCGACGAGAAGCCGCTCATGGTGGCATACAGATACGACCCTCGTTTGACCACGCACTCGTTGATCTCCACGTCGTCGAGCAGACGCAACCGCACACGCGAGCCGTCCACCGCCTTGATGTCCTCGTCGATAATGGCCTTTATCAGTTTCGGTTCACGGGCATTGACCGCAAGCGTATTGAAGTAATCCGAAGCCGTCTTTACCTTGCGTACCACTTCGCTGGGCGGTTCGTTCTCTGACGGCGCTTTTACCGAACGGCTCTCTTCCTCTATTTTTCCCTTGACCTCTATGGTTGCCGTCGGGGGTTGCGCCGATGCGGTACTGTCCGTATCGGTCGCTGGTAATACCTCATTGCGTCCTCTCAACCTTGCTTCGGCAAGGGCTTTCTCCAGTTCCGCGAGAGCTTCTTGCTCGCGTGTCTTGGCATCGGCAATTTGCGCTGCCGCAGCCTTTTCCTGCTGTTGCTCATCGAGCAAGGCGATGTCGTCCACCGTGTATTGCGATTCATATTCTTCCTTGTTGTCATCGGGTTCATCTCGTTCTATGTTATCCACTGCGGAGTAATCCTGTATCTTACCCCATGATTTGGCCATGTTCTCGTACTTGCTGCCTATGCCGTCACCGCCTTTAAGCCGGGCATCCGGCAAATCGGGGTTCAAAAACTCCGTTGTCTGCAGCGTCTTGTCCGGAATCTCCGCCGTTTCGGTATGAAACAGGTCGAAGATGAAGTACGATGCAACCAGAAGCGGGATATACAGGACAGCCGGAAGCATATACTTCGGCTCCCTGAAATTGATTTTATCAAATATCTTCATCATACATCTTTTAATTGAGTTGTACATACTTGCCTTCAATGCTGCAGTTTTTCAGCACTTCTGCGTTTTCCACTCCGAATGCGATCAGGATGCTGCCGCAACCGGGAGAATCGCCGCGTGTTCCGTCCGGGCGGTAAAACCGGATGCGGTGGCGCAGGAATTTCATGCCCGTCGCTTTCTCGAAAATGACGTCCTGAAACATTTTGGAATCGCAACGGTTGA
>ENA-OQDW01000320-OQDW01000320.1-human-gut-metagenome-genome-assembly--contig:-NODE-320-length-20968-cov-6.578379_pt1 | contig 20968 bp, 20 predicted proteins | sample MGYA00242784_ERZ504613 | MGnify/ENA primary metagenome ERZ504613 (study PRJEB26092, sample SAMD00036330) | human gut metagenome | host: Homo sapiens | study: EMG produced TPA metagenomics assembly of...
CCCAGCAGTGCATTGAGCAGCGTCGACTTGCCGGCACCCGACTCGCCAGAATCATGGCGCAGCTCCCGGCAGGCACGCAGGCACGGACCTCGTCCAGACCGCGGCCCTCGGCAGAAGACGTCACGATCACGCGCACGTCCGGACCCACCAGACGGCGCACGCGGTCCAGATCGCGCTCGAGCTCCCCGGCATCGCAGCGGTCAGCCTTGGTGAGCACCACCACCGGCTCGGCATCGCAGTCGAGCGCCAACACCAGCGAGCGCGCCACACGGTCGAGCAGCACCTCGCCGGCACCGAGCGCCTGCACGATTAGCACGCTATCCACGTTGGAGCAGAGCACCTGGCGCTCTCCGCGGGCACGGCCGCGCCAACGCTCAAAGCTCGTACGGCGCGGCAGTACGCATTCAATCACGCCCATATCGTGCCCGGGAGCGCGGCGCACCGCCACACGATCGCCCACGGCAGGCAGCAGGACCTCGTCCCCACCGCGCGACTTGGCAAATCCCACGGCATGCTCGGCGCGGAAGGTATCGTCGGCAGTCGCCACCAGCGGAAACCCACGATCCAAGCGCACCACGGCGCCAAGCTGCATCTGCTCGGGCTCCTCGGCATGTGCGCAGAAATCATCAAAGGCAGCCTGCTGAGCTTCATCGACCGGCAGGTCATCGAACGCCGGAACGTCCTGCAGCGCGTCGAGTCCCGGCACGCTCGCCAGCAGCTCCTCGGCAGACGCGGGAGCCTCGGTCGCGAGCTTCCGACGACGATCGCGCTTAGCCCGCGCCCCCGTCGTCTTTTTCTTCGCCTTAGCCTAGCCTTGCCCACAAGCGCCTCCCAGCACCATAAATCACAACTGAGCAGGTATTTTCCCACAAAAAGAGTCGGTCGAGCAAATGCTCGACCGACTCACACACTTTCCCTCAGCCTTTATCATCCACACGGGAGAAAAGTCAGCAACGTCACCGCAGGGCCCGCCCGCCGGGAGGGGTTTCTTCTGAGCGATCCCGCAGCGCGAACGCGAGGACCAGCGAAGAAGAAACCCCGCAGGCGGTCGGGCCGGTGGGAAGGATGGCCTTTCGACCTACTCCTTCTCGACCGCGCGCATGATCGCCTTGTAGATCTCCATCAGCGGGATGATCAGGAAGGCAAGGCCCAGCGCGGCAAGAACGCCCTTGAGCTCAAGCGTCACGGGGCCAAAGAACATCTCGGCAAGCGTCGGCTGCACGGTCACGATCACCGTCAGCACCAGTGCCAGCGCGGCGGAAGCCCACAGCCACTTGTTCTGCTTCTTCATGGTGAACAGCGACGCACGACGGCTGCGCATATTGAAGCAGTGGAAAATCTCGACCATGTTGAGCGTGATGAACGCCATCATCACGCCTTCCTCGTCGGCATTGCCGGCGATCATATCGGCGATGTGGATGTAGCCCATGTCAAAGTACACGCCCACAAAGAAGCTCGCCAGCACCAGCACGGTGATGATTAGGCCCTGGACCACGCAGTCCAGACCCATATGTCCGGCAAAGACACCATCCTTGGCGTTGCGCGGCTTGCGCTTCATGATGTCGCCCTCGGCGTCCTCCATGCCCAGCGCGAGCGCAGGGAAGCAGTCGGTAACCAGGTTCACCCACAGCAGCTGCACCGGCTGGAAGATGGTAAAGCCGATGAGCGTGGCGATAAACACCGAGAAGACCTCGGCAAGGTTGGCCGAAAGCAGGAACTGGATGACCTTGCGGATGTTGTCGTAGATGCGACGGCCCTCTTCGCAGGCACCGATGATGGTGGCGAAATTGTCGTCGGCAAGTACCATGTCGGCGACGTTCTTGGTGACATCGGTACCGGTGATGCCCATGCCCACGCCGATGTCGGCGCGCTTGATGGACGGGGCGTCGTTGACGCCATCGCCCGTCATGGCCACGATCTGGTCACGCGACTTCCAGGCCTCGACGATGCGGGTCTTGTGCTCGGGCTGGACGCGGGCGTACACGCCGTAGTCCTCGATGTGCGCGTCGAGCTCCTCGTCGCTCATGCGATCGAGGTCGGCACCGGTGATGGCATGGCTGCGATCGGTGACGATGCCCAGCTGCTTGGCGATGGCCACGGCGGTGTCGATGTGGTCGCCCGTGATCATGACGGTGCGAATGCCAGCGTCGTGGGCCTCGCGGATGGCTTCGGCGACCTCGGGGCGGACCGGGTCGATCATGCCGGACAGGCCGCAGAAGACCAGTCATGCTCGAGCGCGGCGGGGCTGCAGTCGACCGGGACCTCGGTGTAGGTGTGGCTTGCCAGCGCCAGCACGCGCAGGGCCTCGTCGGCCATGGCCTTGTTGGCGGCCACGAGCTCGGCGCGACGCTCCTCGGTCAGGGGGACGACCTTATCGCCCTCGTAGATATGGGTGCACAGGCCGATCACCACGTCGGGCGCGCCTTGGTGTACTGCTCATACTCGCCGTCAAGGGTCTCGACGACCACGGACATCATCTTGCGGCCCGAGTCAAACGGGGCCTCGCCCACGCGCGGGTGCTCGGCAGTCAGGCCAGTGAGGCCCGCCTTGCCGGCATCGTTGACGAGCGCACACTCAGTCGGCTCACCCACGGCCTCGCCCAGCTCCTCGTCCCACTGAGCATCGGAGCACAGCGCCATGCCGGCCAGGAACTTCTCCTTGGGCGCAGCGAGCTCGTGCTTGACGACGGTCATCTTGTTCTGGGTAAGGGTACCGGTCTTGTCGGAGCAGATGGTCTGTGTGCAGCCAAGGGTCTCGACAGCAGAGAGCTTGCGGATAATCGCCTGGCGCTTGGCCATCTTGGTCACGCCAAGCGAAAGGACGATGGTCACGACGGCAACCAGGCCCTCGGGGATGGCGGCGACGGCGAGCGAGACGGCAACCATAAAGGTGTCTAGCAGGGCAGTCGGTCGGTAAGAACGTTGCCCACGCCGTGGCGGATGATATCAACGCCAAAGATGACGACGCAGATGACGATAACCATGATGGTGAGGATGCGGCTGAGCTCGGCGAGCTTCACCTGCAGCGGCGTGAGCTCTTCCTTGGCCTCGGCCAGGCGCCGGCGATCTTGCCCATCTCGGTGTTCATGCCGGTGCCGACCACGACGGCGCGACCACGGCCGTACACGACGGTGGAGCCATATAGCACATGTTCTTACGGTCGCCGAGCGGCACGTCGTCGGTGCCGGCGACGAGCTCGATCACGTTGGCATGCTTCTCGACGGGCACGGACTCGCCGGTGAGCGCGGCCTCTTCGATCTTCATCGTGGCGCTCTCGAGCACGCGGCAGTCGGCCGGGACGGAGTCGCCCGCCTCGAGCATGATCACGTCGCCGGGCACGAGCTCGGCGCTCGGCAGGTGCACGAGCTTGCCGTCGCGTAGCACCTTGGACTGCGCCGCACTCATCTCCTGCAGGGCCTCGAGGGCCTCCTCGCTCTTGGCTTCCTGGACCACGCCCAGCACCGAGTTGACGATAACGACGAACATGATGATGGCAACATCGGCAAAGTCGGGCTCGCCCTTGACCATGCCCGTGAGCGCACTGATGACGGCGGCAACGATCAGCATGATGACCATAGGGTCAGCCATCTGTTCAAAGAAACGCTTCCACAGCGGCGTCTTCTCAGCTTCCTCGAGCTTGTTAGGGCCTGTCTTGGCGAGGCGCGAAGACGCCTCGTCGTTGCTCAGGCCGAGGTTCTCATCGACACCTTGGTCGCTGAGCACCTCCGCCGCGGCGGACAGGTATTCCTTTTGCATATAGAGTCCCCTCCTGGGATTCGGGCCACTCAGCAGATTGATGCCCGATCATAATTCCCAGGAGAAGGGCAAGGGCTCATCAAGGCTGCCGTGCTGAGCGGCAGTTGATAGTGGAGCTATGGTACCCCAAAGCGACGCGTCTAGCCAAAACAATCGGTTTGGAAATATGGTCCGCACGCAACGGTGCAGACCGTGTGATGCTCAACATTGGTAAAACGTTTTTTCTTCGGCACATCGCCAAACTGACATATCGCCCAGATAGCAGCGGTTAGAGCGGTTGGTAAATTTTTTCATATACCGTTTATCCCGCAAAAAATGAACTTCTAATTCGGCATACGGTCGATTTTATGGGGTATTCGGTCAGCATTTCGTTATAATCAACACGGTTTTATTTCTTATGGTTTATCTATCAGCGCAAGACGATGTCAGATGGAGGTCTGAATGTACAAGCGCACTAAGATTGTATGCACCATGGGTCCCGCCTGCGATAGCGACGAGACCATCCGCGAGATGATCAAGGCGGGCATGAACGTCGCCCGTTTTAACTTCTCGCACGGCTCCTACGACGAGCACCACGGTCGCATCGAGCGCGTCCGCCGTATTTCCAAGGAGCTCGGTCTGCCCGTCGGCATCCTGCTCGACACCAAGGGCCCCGAGGTCCGCACCGGCCTTCTGGTCGACAGCAAGAAGGTTGCCGTCAAGACCGGCGATAAGATCGTCGTCACCGCTCAGCTACGTCCGAGGATTTCCACGGCACCGCTGAGCACATCTCCCTCGACTACCTGGCTCTGCCTCCGAGGTCGAGAAGGCTCCCTCATCCTGATCGATGACGGCCTGGTTGCCCTCGAGGTCGAGTCCGTCGACGGCCAGGACATGACCTGCGTCGTCAAGAATGACGGCCTGATCGGCGAGCGCAAGGGCGTCAACATGCCCAACGTCAACATCTCGCTGCCCGCCATCACCGAGCGCGATCGTCAGGACATCCTCTTTGGCCTGACCGAGAACATCGACTACATCGCCGCTTCCTTCATCCGTGACGGCGAGTCCGTCCGTGGCATCCGCAAGCTTTGCCGCGAGAACGGCGGCGAGCACGTGACGATCTTCCCGAAGATCGAGTGCGCCCTGGGCGTCGAGAACTTTGACGAGATCCTCGAGGCTTCCGACGGCATCATGGTCGCCCGTGGCGACCTGGGCATCGAGATCAAGCCCGAGCTCGTTCCCCACATCCAGAAGGAGATCATCGCCAAGTGCAACGCGGCCTACAAGCCCGTCATCACCGCTACGCAGATGCTCGACTCCATGCAGCAGAACCCGCGCCCGACGCGCGCCGAGGTTGCCGACGTTGCTAACGCCATCTACGACGGCACCGACGCCGTCATGCTCTCTGGCGAGTCCGCTGCCGGTAAGTACCCGGTCGAGGCCGTCAAGATGCAGGCCAGCATTGCTCTCGAGACCGAGAAGTACCTCCCGGCCCACGCTCCGCTCGAGGTTCCGGCCGATGCTCACGGCACCCGCGTTGTCAACAACGTTGTGGGTATGTCCGCTGTGAACATGGCCACCACCGTTGGCGCCAAGTGCATCACCGTGCCGACGACCACCGGTCGTACTGCTCGCCTGATCTCGCACTTCCGTCCCAACATGCCGATCTGCGCGTTCTCCCGCCACGAGTGGGCCGTCCAGCAGATGATTATGTACTGGGGCGTTATCCCGCATCAGCCGAGATTACCCAGGGCACCGTCAACGGCACGATCGTCAAGGCGATCGAGACCGCTAAGGAGCTCGGCTACGTCGAGGCTGGCGATTTGACCGTCGCTACCGCCGGCGATCCCCGCATGAGCGTCCAGCTCGAGGACAAGGTCTCCTCGACCAACGTCGCTTACGTCGCTCAGGTGCGTTAAGTCGTACTTGCAAGCATGTTTGCACAGAAAAAGGGCCCGGAAGCTTTGCCTTCCGGGCCTTTTTTAGACCGTCTTCGTATGCCGCATCATCGATTTGTGTTCAGTCGCGAACCTTTCCGATGTCGAGCGTACCACCGAAGATGCCCTGCGACGGGAGCTGTTGGTCAATTGGATGAACTGTTCACCGTTAAGCCGGCCGGCTAGCAGCTAGCGATCAGGGGGACTGCGGGAACGTCAGAAGCAGCAACGCGAGCTGCAAATCCCGCCTCGGTTAGCTCGATGACCTCGGTAAACGTTGCGTCGAAGAACTCCTCGGTCAGAAGGCGGTATGGCGGATGATCGGGCTCACCGGGGTTTTCGCGCACGATCTCGTGCATGACGCCGATGGTCTTGAGCACATACTCCTTATGGATGGGATACTGCCCAAAACGCGTCGCCGCAGTATACAGGCGATCGGTCGCGCGCGGAATCGAAACAATGCCCAGCGTCTTGCCAAACCAGTCAAAGTCACCTTGCTTTTTAATGCGGAATTCCTCGCACGGCTTGCCGCCGTGCGCCTCCAGGTACTGATTCACGCGCGTATTCCATACGGTATCGGCCACCAGATGCGACCAGACGCCCAGCGTTAAATCGAGCAGCGACTGCGCCACATCTTCGGACGCAAGCGAGAACTCACAGGCGCCTGGACCGACAACCGGCTCGGCATCCCTGTAGCGCTGAGGATAGTGCACGCGGTTCAGTCGCTCGCGCTCCTCGACAATCGAGGTAGCCTCAGCAGGTTCGCCCGCGGGTGCGCCTTTAAGCAGCGGCGTCACATAGGTATCCCAGAACTCGTGCTCGCGTGGTTTGGGGATAGGCTCGGGCTTAGCAAAGTGCGTGATGCGGTACGGGATGGGATCGGCAATGCCGGGAACCATGTAGCCCACAAAGATGTCCGGAACCACGCAGCCAAACAAAAAGGCATTGCGGTCGCGCACGCTATCGGCAAGCACGCTAGCACGTGTCAGCAAGCGCTCCGTTTGAGCGATATGAATGTTCCAGCTTGGCATAGCCACCCCCATAAAAAACCTGGATAACTATACCATCACGGCAAAGCCGCGCGGGCGGCTACGCATCCTCTACGCAGCAACTATTCCGCAGCACCGCTCTCGGTTCCATACGACGGCGAAGGCGCCTCGACCACATGGTGATATCGATCGATATAGATGGCACGGGCCCCCAAGCGGCGCACCAAATCTTGATGGTGCGTACTCATCAAAACCGTCTTACCGGCAGCAACGTAGGCCAGCAAAAAGTTGACTGCGATGTCGCACGAGTCCTCATCGAGCCCGTTGGTGGGCTCATCGAGCACTAGGATATCGGGGTTCATCGACACGACCGCAGCCAGCGCAACGCGCTTCTTTTGCCCGCCCGAAAGCTGATAGGGCGAGGCATCGACCAGATCGGCAACCTGGAACAGCTCCATAGCATCGCGGACGCGGCGCTCGAGCTCGTCTGTCGGCAGCCCCATCTGCGCGGGGCCAAAAGCAACTTCCTCGCCCACCGTAGCGCAGAACAGCTGGGCGTCGGCATTCTGGAACACAAAGCCCACGCGCTGATGAAAACGCTGAGTGGCTGCGGAATCCTTGAGATATGCCGCATCGATCACGTGCCCGTCAAACAGGTACGCACCCGCGTCCGCTAGTTCAAGACCGTTGATAAGGCGCATAATCGTCGTCTTACCGCAGCCGTTGGGACCGAGTAGGGCAACGAGTTCACCACGATCGACCTGCAGCGACACACCATCGACAACCGTATGCCCAGCATAGGAGAACACCACGTCGCGCAGCTCGATGAGCGGCGCGACCTCGGCGCCGCCCGCACCGTTCGTGCCCGCCGCACTATTCATATCGATCGTCAAAATGTCGCCCTTCCCTATCCATATCGACGGCTCGGCCGCCCGCGCTACAGCACCGCGCACAACACGGCGAGCAGCACCACGACGGCCGCATAAACCGCGTCGCGCCAGCCAAAGCCGCTCCGCCCGGGCGCCGGGTACGCACCGGCAAAGCCGCGGCAGAGCATAGCCTCGTCCATCGCGTGGCTGCACTCCATCGCCTTTATAAAGGTCATGCCCATGATACCCGCGATCGAATCGGTACGCGAAAACCCCTCAGGCGCACGGCCAACGCTGCGCAGCATGACCGATTCGCACAGATCGTGCGCCGTGCGTCCCAGCACCTCGATATGCTTGAGTGCCATATCAAAGGTAAAGATGACCTCGTCGGGCAGGCGCAGCATCTTAAGCGCCGCCGACATGCGACTCCAGGTGAGTGTCCACGAAACGCCCAGCACGAACGACACGTTAATGAACGTCTTGAGCGCAATTTTGAGCATGGCGTCCGTAGCGGAAGCGCCCAGCAGCAGGCAGGTAGTGCCAGAACCACGGCAAACCCCGCGGTAGCCAACGCCGGCACAAAGGTCGCGCGCAGCCCGCGTACAGGGCGCACCGCGACCAGCACCAACGCGGTCGCCGCCATCAACATGAGGTACAGCGGGCTCTGCGTCAGGCACACGCACAGAACGCAGACGAACATCCCCACCAGGCGCACCGGAGCCGAAACGCAAGAAAGGGCGCGGTCGACCATCGACCCGCCCTCGTTCGCGCCTCCACCCAGGCGAACCCGCTCAAGCAGGCTCGCCAGGTGCAGGACATTCTTTTGCATTACACGATGCCGAGCCCCCGCGGCTCGTAACGCTGCTCGACCGCAAGCCAGCTAGGCAGCTCGGCTATTGCCATGAGCACCGCTTTCCTTGACCGTCAGCGAGATCAGACGGAATGCGATGGTGAGCACCGCCACGCCAATCACGCCGGACAGGATATACATGGCAGCCTGACCGGCAAAGCCAAGGCCCTGCTCCTCGGAATAGGCCTGCAGATAATCGCCCGTGGGCAGAGCGTCGGCAAAGGTCGGGGTGTCAAGGCCGACCGAAGCTGCAGGCTGTCGTCGCCAGCCTCCTGGACGGCGGTCGCGGCGCCCTCAGCGTCCCACTCGCCCCAGGCGTCACCCGTGGCCAACAGGCCCAGCGGCGTGGCCACGACAAGCACGGCGACCAGGATGAGCGTGGGGATCAGCGAGGTCTTCTTGGCAGCAGTGCCCTCGGCAGCAAGCTGGCCATCGACGGCCTCGGGCCCGACGATAACGCTCGGCGCCGTCTTCTTAATGAAACCGTAGATGGCGGCCGTCGCCACGCCCTCGACCACGCCGGCAACCAACATATGCGGAATCATCATGGCCGGAATGGCAATGGACAGCGGGAAGGGGCAGTACAACGGCGCGCCCGAAGCGTTAGTAAAGAGCATGGCTGAATACCAAACTCGACCGCCGCGCACAGGCCGCCAGGCACAGGCCGACCCAGCCGCTTACGATGGCCGAAACCGAGGTGCCCCAGCTCTTGTCGTGCAAACGGCTGTTGAGCGCACGGAATACGATAGCAGCGGCAAACGGCAGCACGAAAGCCATGTTAAAGCAGTTGGCGCCAAAGGACAGGATGCCGCCGTCGCCAAACAGCAGCGCCTGCAGTGCGAGTGCGACCGAGACTGCAATGGCAGCAGCCTCGGGGCCTAGCAGCAGCGCGATGAGCGCGCCACCAACAGCGTGACCAGTGGTGCCGCCAGGCAGCGGCACGTTGAACATCATGAGCAAAAAGGAGAATGCGGCGCAAATGCCCAGGAACGCCATGTGCTCGCGATCGAGCGTGGCGCGCACCTTCTTGATGCAGTGGATCCAAACGGGCACCATCGCCACCGCCATAACGGCATCGGTCTGCGGGGACAGATAATTATCTGGAATGTGCATGTACGCCTCCCGGTTATCGGCGCACGGAATTGCAACGCCGCTTGAATCACCTTTCCAGTGTTACGTAATGTCAGATTCGTAACACGCCGCGGGCTATCATAGCAAAACGGCGCACTGCCGACAAAGCAGCACGCCGTTATGTAATGCGCGTGTCATATATGCAGGCTCAACGGTGCCTTATACCGGGCACAGCAGTCACGTAGGACTCGGCAGCAGCCACCGCTGACCCATACCCCAGCGCAGGACCTAGCCGCGGACCTCGCCGTTTACGCCCTTGCACACCTTGGTGACGATCTTCTGGTGCGCTTTTTCGACCTCTTCGCTGGTGAGCGTGTGGTCGTCGGAGCGATACGTAAGCGCAAAGGCCATGGACTTCTTGCCCTTGCCGATGCGGATGGGATCGCGGTAGACGTCGAACAGGCGCACGCCCTCGAGCAACTTACCGCCGGCGCTCGTAATGCGGCGCTCAAGATCCTCACAGGTCACGGAGTTGTCGACCACAATGGCAAGGTCATGCTCAACAGCCGGGTACTGCGAGAACTCGCGATAGTTCTCCTGGTTGCGGGCGCCTTGATCAGCTTGTTCAAGTCGAGCTCAAAGGCAACGACGACCTCATCGATGCCCATCGCCTCGCGCGCCTCGGGGTGAATCTCGCCGACCCAGCCCAGCACGGTTCCGCCGGACAGAACCTCGGCCGCACGACCCGGCTGCAAGAAAGCATAGCCCTCTCCCTCGACGGGACGGAAGCGAACCTTCTCGATGCGCAGCTGGGCAAGCAGCTCCTCGACGATGCCCTTGCCAAAGAAGAAGCGCAGCTTGCGGTACTTCATGTTCCAGGACTGCTCGCTCCACTGGCCCGAGAGCACACCCGCGACGGACTTGGTCTCCTTGGGCAGGCTGGCATTCTCGCGACCATGGAACAGGCTGCCGACCTCGTACAGGTGCACGTTGGGCGTGCCGTGGGCCTCGTTATAGGCAACGGACTGCAGTAGGCCCGGCAACAGCGAGCGGCGCATCTCGGTCTGCTCGGCCACCAGCGGTTCATGAGCACCACGGGGCAGCCGCGGCCCTCGGTGGACATGCCGATCTTCTCCAGGTCGCCCGGGGCGGCAAAGCCAAAGGTCGTGGTCTCGTTAAGACCGCAGGCGCGCAGGATCTCGCCGACCTTGCGGGTGAGCTTTTGCTCGCGGGTCAGGCCGCCGATGTGGTTCTTGGCAGCCGGGATTGTCGCCGTCACGCGGCCCATGCCCCATAGGCGCAGGACCTCCTCGATCAGGTCAATCTCGCGCGGCAGGTCTGGGCGGAAGCTCGGCGGGGTAACCATAAAGTCCTCGCCGTCGCGCTCGACGGTGCAGCCCAGACGGGTAAGCGAACGCTCGATAAAGTCGGGCTCGATGTCGGCACCGCAGATGGCATGCACGCGGGCCAGGCGCAGCTTGATGCTGTCGATGGTCTTGGGCGCGGGGAAAACATCGACATAGCCGGGAGCAACCTCGCCGCCGGCGATCTCCTCGATGAGCGCGCAGGTAACGTTGGCGACATCCACGCAGCCGGTCTCGTCAACCTGGCGCTCAAAGCGAATGGAGCGTCGGAGATCAGCGACAGGTCGCGGCTGGTGTGCGAGGTGCGACCGGCGTTGAAGCAGGCGCTCTCGACCATCACGTCGACGGTGTCGTCCTCGATCTCGGAATCCATGCCGCCCATAACGCCGGCCAACGCCACGGGGCGCTCGCCGTCGGTGATAAGGCCCATGCCGGCGTCGAGCACGCGCTCCTCGCCGTCGAGGGTCGTGAACTTCTCGTCCTGCTGGGCGGCGCGAACCACCACGCGGCGGTGGCCATCGCGCTCGGCAAAGGTGTCCAGGTCAAAGGCGTGCAGCGGCTGACCGGTGAGCATCATCACATAGTTGGTGATGTCGACGATGTTGTTGTGCGGGCGCACGCCCAGGGCATTGAGGCGCTTGACCATCCAGTCGGGCGACGGGCCGACCTTCACGTTGCGCACGATGCGGGCGACATAGCGGTCGCACAGGCCCTCGTCGGCAATCTCGACCGAAAGCTCGTCGTCGGTCGCGCGGCCGGTCTCGATCTTGATGGCGGGCAGCTCAACGTGGAAATCACGGTCGAAGATGGCGCCGGTCTCGCGGGCCATGCCGATCATGGACAGGCAATCGGGACGGTTGGGCGTGATCTCGCAGTCGAGCACAGTATCACTCGAGCCCACGTACTCGGCAAACGGCATGCCGCAGGGCGTATCCTCGGGCAGGATCATGATGCCGGAGTGGTCGCCGCCCAGGCCGAGTTCGCGCGCAGAGCAGTTCATGCCCATGGACACGACGCCGCGAAGCTTGCTCTTCTTGATCTTGACGTCGCCGGGCAGGACTGCGCCGATCATGGCCGTGACGATGTGGTCGCCGGCCTCGAAGTTCTGCGCGCCGCAGACGATCTGCAGCGGAGCGGGATTGCCGCCAGCGTCGAGGTTCTTGTCACCCACGTCGACCGAGCACACATACATGTGGTCGCTATCGGGGTGCGGGGTCTTGGTGAGCACCTTGGCAGTCACCACGTGGTCGAAGGACTCGCCCACGGTGTCGATCGCCTCGACCTCGGTGCCGGTACGGATATATTCGTCCGAAAGGGTCTTGGGATCCTCCGGAATATCGATCATGGTCTTGAGCCAGTCGTAAGAAACACGCATCTAGCTCTCCTTTCATACTGAAAGCCTGCGAAGAGATGCAGGTGGAAACTTCAACTTTGTGAACATTCCTTACAAAGCGAGGGTTGTCCAAGTGCGGCAGATCGGCCCGAAAGAGGAGCGCCGCGTACTTTGGTACGCAAGCGACGAATGAGCGCCGAGGTGCCGTGCTTGGGCAAGCCGCAGCCTAGAACTGATTCAGGAAACGCATATCGCCTGTCATGAGCGTTCGCAGGTCGGGCAGGTCGTAGCGCAGGGCCGCGACGCGCTCGGCGCCAATGCCAAAGGCGAAGCCGGTGTACTTCTCGGGATCGATGCCGCAGTTGATCAGGACGTTGGGGTCGACCATGCCGCAGCCCAAGATCTCGATCCAGCCGCTGTGCTTGCAGAAGTTGCAGCCCTTGCCGCCGCACACGTGGCAGCTCACGTCCACCTCGCAGCTGGGCTCGGTGAAGGGGAAGAAGTGCGGGCGGTAACGCGTCTTGCGATCCTCGCCAAACATGCACTTAACAAAGTAGTCGAGCGTGCCCTTCAGGTCGCCAAAGGTGATGCCCTCGTCGACGACCAGGCCCTCGATCTGGTTGAACTGCGGCAGGTGGCAGGCATCGGCCGTGTCGGGACGGTAGACGGTGCCCGGGCAGATCATGTAGATGGGCGGCTTCTGCGACTCCATAGTGTGGATCTGCACGCCCGAAGTCTGGGTGCGCAGCAGCACGTCGGACTCGCCGTGGGCGTGAGCCTCGGGGTGCGCGACACTGCCGGGGTTGTTGTCGACCACGTAGAAGGTATCGCGGGCCGAGCGGCTCGGGTGATCCATGGGAGCGTTGAGCGCGGTGAAGTTGTAGTAAGAGGTGTCGACCATGGGGCCGGACTCGACGGTGTAGCCGATGCCGCAGAAGATGTCCTCGGCCTCCTCGATGATTTGCTTGATCAGGTGCTGGTGGCCGATCTGCGGACGGATGCCCGGCAGCGTGATGTCGACGGCGTCGTGCTCGAGTGCGCGCTTGAGGGCGGCGGCCTTCATCTCGGTGTTTCGCTCGTCGAGCATGCCCTCGATCAGCTGGCGCATCTCGTTGGCGCGCTTGCCCATCACGGGACGATCCTCGGGGGCGAGCTTGCCCATCATGCGCATCAAGCCGGTGATACGACCTTGCGACCGAGCAGCTCAACACGCGCAGCCTCGAGCTTGGCGGCGTCATCGGCGCTGCGACGAGCTCCTTGGCCTCTTCCTCGAGTTTGACCAGATCATCAATCAGACTCATGTCTTCCCTTTCGTCTCTCGCGCATCCACTTGCCGCGGCGGCTGGAGCCACCCGGAGCTGCGGATGTGCGGCCCGGTTCGGTAACAAAAAAACCGCCCTCGGGCATGTGCATTGCCCAAGGACGGTTGAATTCCGCGGTACCACCTTGTTTGACCCGGCGGATGTCTGGCCCGCCGCGCCCACTCTGTGCCCCTTGTCGCGAGGCTCACGGCTTCCCTACTGGGGCTTCGCCGCCGCTGGCCGCGTGCCCGTTGAGGTCGCTGCTCGGGAGTGAACGCTTGGCCCTTGTCACCGCAGGAAGGCTCGCAGCCCATGACCTTCCCTCTCTTGCCGGCGACGCGGCGGGCAAAACCCTCTCCGTCAACGCATTGGGCTATAGGATAACACATTCTGCGTGTGCATCGCCGCGTTCCGTTTTGTTCGCACTGGGTACAAGGCAGGTAGCTGTGCAAACTGGCCGCGCGCCCACCCGAAGCGCTCGGCTCACGAGATCAAGGATATGGTATGGGAAAGAAACTCGATAAGAAGGCCGAGCCTGCAGCGGGCAAGACATCCAAAGGCATGAAGTCGATAAGGCCGTCAAAAAATTCCGCAAGCTCGAAGGCAAGCTGTGGACTCGTGAGTACCTGCTCAAGATTGCCGAGTTTGACGGCGCGACCATTGCCCCCGCCAACGGCGCAGCAGCGCGTGCCGACGCCATGGGCACGCTTGCCGGCGAGCATCACAAGCTGCTGACCAGCGAGAAGTCCGTTGAGCTCGTACGCTCGTTAGCGCGCGAGACCGTCGCCGGCGGCAAAATCGACGACCCTCAGCTGCTCGACGAGATCCGTGTGCTCGGCCGCGATCAACGTGAGGCCAGTGCCATCCCCACCGAAGAAGCCGAGGCCTGGACCAGGCTCACCTGCGAGGCGGACGCCGTGTGGCGCAAGGCCAAGGCAGCCAACGACTGGGCGAGCTTTGAGACCTATGTGGATAGAATCGTCGCCCAACTTAAGCATCAGGCCGAGCTCATGGACCCCAAGCGCGATCCATACGACGTTTGGCTCGACCAGTACGAGCGCGGCCTTTCCGCCAAGAGCTTCGACGCGTTTTGCGACGAGGTCAAGGCCACGGTCGTGCCGCTCGTGCACGCCATCGGCGAGCGCGGCCAGCAGCCGGCTGCCGACTTTTTGCACGCCCACGTGCCCGAGGCTGCCCAGCGCGCCATGAGCTTCGACCTTATGAGCTTGTCGGCCTGGACCTGGACGACACCACGCTTGCCTTTACCGAGCATCCGTTTAGCGAGGGCTTTGCCGTGGGTGATGCGCGCATCGCGACGCACATCTACGAGGACGACTGCATCTCCAACGTCTACAGCATCATCCACGAGGCGGGGCACACCATGTACGAGCTGGGCGTCAATCCCGCCTACGCGCGCACCTGCCTGGAGAGCGGCACCTCCATGGGCATCCACGAGAGCCAGAGCCGCTTTTTCGAGAACACCGTGGGTCGCAGCCGCGCCTTTATGGGCCCGCTGCTCGAGGTGCTGCGTCGTCACGCGCCCGAGGTCTACGGCGACGTCGACGAAGACACGCTCTACCGCGCCGTGAACATCGCGCAGCCGTCGTTGATCCGCACCGAGGCCGACGAGCTCACCTATCCGCTGCATATTATGGTGCGCTACCAGATTGAGCGTATGCTGTTTGCCGGCGAGGCTGCGGCCAAGGACATCCCCGCGCTTTGGAACCGCTTTATGGACGAGTACCTGGGCATTCCCGTTCCCGACGACACGCACGGCTGCCTGCAGGATACGCATTGGAGCGGCGGTTCGTTTGGCTACTTCCCCACGTATGCGCTGGGTAGCGCCTACGATGCCATGTTTGTGCCGGCCATGTGCCGCGACGGCGTCGACCTTACCGGTGCCTGCGCGAGCGGCGATCTGGCGCCCGTCCGCGCCTGGCTGGGCGAACACATTTGGCAGTGGGGCCGCGCCAAAGACGCGCCGGAACTCATCAAGGCGCCTGCGGCATGGCCTTTGACGCCCGCTACTACTGCAGCTACCTGCAGGACAAGTTCACCACACTGTACGAGCTGTAAGGATTGACCAGCACGCCATCGCCAACGCCAACTATGTTGACGCCAATGTCTTGGCAACGTCAGCGAAAACGACCCTAAGCGAGCAAGGTGACGTGAAATGAAAGGGCGCTGACCTTCTGGTCGCGCCCTTGAAATTGAGCGTCAGATTGCCGCTTGGGGCCGTTTGCAGCGTCGAGCAGCTACGCGGTTTGGTAAAACCGCGTAGCTATAAAGCCTCGAGCGCGTTGGCAATGCGCTTCATGGCGGCATCGGCGGATGCTTGGTCGGGCGCCTCGGCCAGCACGCGGATAACCGACTCGGTTCCACTCTTGCGTACGAGCACGCGGCCCTCGCCTGCCAGCGCAGCCTCGGCCTCGGCGATGGCGTTCTGCACGCCCATGTTCTCGAGCGCGGCGTCCTTGTCCGCCACGCGCACGGCCACCTGCGCCTGCGGCAGCAGCTTGCACGGAGCCGTGAGCTGCGAGAGCGTCTCGCGCTCGGCACGAATCACTTCCATCACGCGCAGCGAGGTCATAATGCCGTCGCCCGTGCGCTCGATATCGCCAAAGATCGTATGGCCCGTCTGCTCGCCGCCTAGGCTGTAACCGCCCTCGCGCATCTTGGCATACACGTGACGGTCGCCCACACCGCTGGTCACGGCACTTAGGCCGGCAAGCTCCAACGACTTGATCAGGCCAAAGTTGCTGGCAATCGTCGGAACCACGGTACCGCCCGAAAGGCGACCGTGCTTGTTCAGGTACACGCCGCACACGTACAGGATCTGGTCGCCATCGACCACGCGCCCGCGCTCGTCCACGGCCAGGCAGCGGTCGGCATCGCGTCATAGGCAAAGCCACGTCCAGGCCCTGCTCCACCACGTGGCGCTGCAGACGCTCCATATGCGTGGAGCCGCAGTCGACGTTGATGTTAAAACCATCGGGCGCGGCATTGATCACGCGCACGTCGGCGCCCAGCGCGTCGAACACCGGCTTGGCCACCGAGGACGCCGAGCCGTTGGCGCAGTCGATGCCGATCTTGACGCCCTGCAGCGAAAAGTTCGCGCTGGCGATGAGCGAGGCAATGTAGCGGTTGCGGCCCTGCATGTAGTCCACCGTGGCGCCGATGTGGTTGCCCGTGGCCAGCGGCACCTCGCTCTTGCCATCGACGCAGTCCTCGATGAGCTCCAGTACGTCCTCGTCCATCTTAAAACCGTCGCTATTGACGAGCTTAATGCCGTTATCGCAAAACGGGTTGTGGCTCGCGCTGATCATGATGCCGCAATCGAAGCAGCCTTCCACGGTCTGATGCGCTACGCCCGGCGTGGGGATCACGTGCAGCATATAGGCGTCCGCACCGCTCGCGACCAGGCCACTCACCAGCGCCGCCTCGAACATATAACTCGAGCGACGCGTGTCCTTACCCACGATGACGCGCGCCTTGCGCTCGCGGTTGGCGCCGTAATACCAGCCACAAAACGGCCAATCCTATAAGCGTGCTCTACCGTCAGCCCAACGTTAGCCTCACCGCGAAAGCCGTCGGTGCCAAAGTACTTCATGCGCTCTCCTTACAAATAGGGCGAACAGATTGCCTGTCCGCCCCAAAATGGTACTCGATTATCTGCGCTACCAGAAAAACCCTACGCCGACGCGCTGTCGCGAGCCGCCTGGCATGTAGGAGTCTGACGCAGCGTAAGCGGCTTGTCCCCCGCCTCGGCTGACGTGGTCAGCGTATATGTGATCGTCGTCGTCTCGCCAGCATGCAGGTCAACGGTGCCCGAATAGAAGGGGATTCCATGCCACGTAGCGGCGCCAAGACCAAACTGGGTGCCTCGACGGTCAGGTCAGTAATGTTGCCGCCCGTCGGGGCAAACAACGAGACATTCAGACGTTCGTCGTCGCGCGCGGCATCAGGCGCGCTCGCCGCGACGTAGTCGGGCAGCTTGCCGGCCTCCTCCTGCGTCATGATGTTCGTCAGGGTAACGGTGATGCGATACGAGCATGTGCCGTCACCGTTCTTGATGCCCTGGCCAATCTGCGTATCGGCATTCAGGTACCAGTCGAGCTTGGAGAAGCTCAGGTTGTTAAAGTAGACACCAGCAACGGGATCTTCACTCGGGTCATCCGGATCGGGCAGCGAGGCGTCGATGTTCATCTCCTTGATAGCGTTCTGCTCGTCATCGTTTTTCATCCACGCAATCAGACGGCCCTCTTCGGCACCGCGCTCAACGGCGCTGACAAGCTTCGTAACATCGACATCGCCGATACCGCCAAGGATCTTGTCGAAGGCGGCGCTGGCAACAGCCGCAAAGATACCGTCCGATTCCTCGACCGGATAGTTCCAGTACACATCGTGCATGAGGACCTTTGCGGCGTTGGTACCGTCGACAACCGTTCCGTCGGGCAGCGACACGTTGCCGACCAAGCCCAGCAGATACTGCAGGAACACCGGGTCGATACCCACGACGCCGTCAACGTCCTGGCCATATTGAGATTTCCACAGGGCTGCGACACGCTGCGAGTTGCGGGGCCAATCAGGCGAATAGGTATTGCCCGAGTTGTACAGGTTACTGTGATTGCCGAACAGCGCCTCATCCTCTTCGTCGACGCTCTCGACTGCCTCATCCTCGCTGAGTCCAATGCGGGGAACAAACTCGCCAATCGACATCTGGCCGTCGGTGACCGAAATCAGGCCCTGCGAACCGCCAAAGCCGCCGCAGGCACGAATCTCGACGTTGTTCATGGCGTACACAAGGTAGTTGCGCGTCTGGCCGTTGGCGCCGAGCATCTGCGGAAGGACGGGGGCGACCTTCTCCGCCGCGTCAACCGCGCCGTTGAGGGTGGCAAAGCCGTCCTTGGCCTTATCGACCAGCTCGGTCACCTGGGAAATATGAGTATCGCCAATGCCCTGGATCTTCTCGTTGGCGCTCTTGAACACCTTCGAGCTGCTGGAAAGCGAATCGGCGACCGCCTGCAGCGCGGACACGTTAATCATGCCGTCCTGAAACAGCTTGCCGGGCGTGGCCTGCGAAAGGTTATCGGCCATGGGAACCAGCGCATTGCTCGAGACATCGGACAGGGCGTCGATCATGGTGCGGGCCGCATTGATGTCGCTGCCATACACCGGGATAAACGAAGCCGCCGTCCACAGCGGGCTCGAGGTCTCCGCCTTCATGCTGTCGCAAAGCTCATCAATCTTCTTCGCGTCGTCAGGCAGCGTCGAAAAATCGCCCGACGTGACCTTGTCCTTAAGGCCACCGACAATCTCGACGGCCTCCTTCGCTTCACTCTTTACGGTCTTTGCCGAGTTAAGCAGCATAAAGCCGCTTGCGCCAAGCGCAACGAGAAGCACCGCGACTACAGCGGCAATAATGGCGCCGGTGTGACGCTTTTTGCGTTCGCCCTTGCGATGGCGATGACGGACCAGACCGTCAGAGGTCGAACTCGACGAAGCGTCGCTACCGTAGTTCAAGCCAAAATCGTAATAATCTTCCTTGGAACCCGAGCCCGCAAACTCGGCACCGCTATCATCCAGGCGGGCGAACGTGCCAGTCTCGGAGGCACCGGTGTAAATCGTGCCAAGGTTACCCGTAAGCCCCGCGCCACCGGCAGAGGGAGTATTGTTGGCGGCCTTGCCGGCATTAACGTTGCCGGCGGCATTTGCGGCGTTGGCAGCACCTGCGTTGTTCGCAGGTACCGAAGGAGCCCCGCTCGGCTGCGACGCGGAGGTTGCACCGCCCGCAAAGACATTCCCTCTTGCACGGCCGGTCTTTTTCGCCTTTTGAGACTGCTCGTACAGAGCGGTAAACATCGCCGTCTCGCCCGGGGACACGCGCTTACCGGAACCGCCCTGTCCAGCGCCGCCCGGCGTGCCGGCCTTACCAGCCCCGTTCGGACGCGGCGGAACTGCAGGACGGCCGTTATCGCTGCCCTTAAAGTGATTACCAGCCATAAAGAAATCCTCGCAATTGAGTCGCAATGAAAAAATCCATAACGTTACTAGTTTATGGCATTTTGAGCATCGACAGCTAAACTCCAGACACGGACGTCAATTGGCGAAAATGCGGCACAACACCTTTTCTGTCTTGGCGGCGGCGCCAGCTACACCGTGAGGAACATCATCACGATGATCATGCAAAGCCGATAAGGTCGGTCGGCAAAAACACCGTGCCCAGCATAACGGCGCTGGTGATGGTCGCCGAAACCGGCTCCACAGTTCCGATGAGGCTCGCACGCACCGAGCCGATGTCCTTAACGCCCTGCATATAGAGCATGTAAGCAAAAAACGAGCCGATAACCACGAATACCGCGAGCGCCTCGACGCCGGCAGCGTCGAGTGCCGGCATATGCGCCCAAGGCTGCACGAAGACGCACGAGACCACGCCCGCCGTGAGCATTGCCGAGCCCGTGACGATGGGGCTGCCGTATTCGGGCAGGATCTTGGCGGGAATCACCGCCATACACGTGGCGCTGACCGCACACATAAGGCCTGCGACCAGGCCAAGCGGCGATATGCTCAGACTGGTAGGGTCGCCGCCGGTAGCGATTAAAAAGGTGCCGCCCAGGGCCAACCCAATGCCAACGGCCTCACGCACGCGAGGCATGCGATGGTCGATCACGCAGGTGTAGCCCATAATGATGACCAGTTGCAGGCATTGGAGCACCGTCGCGGTTCCGGCATTGGTCAGGCGCACGGCCGAAAGATAACAAAACTGGTTGAACAGCAGACCAAAGGCGGTAAAGAGCAGCAGCTGCTTGCGATCGGCGGGTGTGGTCCAGAGCTTAATCAGGCGCTCGCGGTCGCGCGTAACAACCACGGCCATAAAGAGTAGACCGGCGAGAATCTGACGCACGCTCATAAGCCACAAGGTGTCGACGTGGTAGGTATCGAACAGAAAGCTCGCGCTGGTGCCCGAGAAGCCCCAAAACGAACCGCCCACCAGCGTAGCCAAGACGCCCGTGATCATCTTGCGCGTCGAAGCGCTGTTCAGGCGCTCGCGCCAAGCGCGGCGGGTGCTACGGCTGAGCTCATCGGTGCCCTCGGGCACATCAATGTTCGATATATCGGTCATCGGCACCGAAGCCCCTGCGCCTTCGACCTGCTCGACACGCTCTTTGCTCATTCCATTCCCTCGAAGCAGCCTGGAAACAATTCGGCTTACCTTACCACGGCGAAGGCACCAGCTGGAGGCTTGTCCGCTTATCGGTAGGACAATTCCGCAGACGTCTTTCCATAGCTCGATACCGCAATGGCCTTGCATTATGCGACAGTCAAATCGCGGCAGCAGGCTCTTTTGAAATGGATATGACAAAGCCCCCGAATTCCACAATGTAAGCGATTTTTAAAAATGTTCTTGCCACCGAGTTCAGGCTCCGTTATATTATCCTTGCGCGCTTGCGCACCTTGATCGGCGTTGCTCAGGGGAGGAGACGCTTCCTGGACACGGAAGAGGTCAGAACGTTCAAATA
>ENA-OQDW01000321-OQDW01000321.1-human-gut-metagenome-genome-assembly--contig:-NODE-321-length-20951-cov-3.467874_pt1 | contig 20951 bp, 24 predicted proteins | sample MGYA00242784_ERZ504613 | MGnify/ENA primary metagenome ERZ504613 (study PRJEB26092, sample SAMD00036330) | human gut metagenome | host: Homo sapiens | study: EMG produced TPA metagenomics assembly of...
CAGGAAATGATACGGGTATGGTATTTTTATGCTGTCATTATGGGAATATCGATCATATCTGGATTTCTCATTACAAAAGTCAGCGATGCATTTTTGTTTTGCATTGTCAGAGCAGCCGTACCGGAAGCAATCTTCCGGGGATCTGTACCATATGCAGGTGCAGCGCCTTTTATGATGCGGACATTCTCTGTATTTGCCCGTACATCTTTCAGATAGTAGCGTAGTACCGGTTTTTCCCAGACCGTATACTGCCCCAGCGGGATATTCCTGAGAGTGACCGATAATGTTGCATAGCCTATTTTTATCGGTTTCATAGCTTCCTCTGGTAAAGGTCACATAATCCTCATATCTGTGAGGATTTCCGGATAGATCCGTACCTTCTGCCACAAAGGAAAAGGTTGGATTTCCATGAGCCAGGTAATATCCTCCTCTTTGATCTTTTTTATGATGGTGATATTTCCAAGCGGAAGTGTTACCGGAGTATTCTCTGCTTTCAGATCCACAGTATCCGTATCTGTATTTTCTTTTTTCTGGAAGATTACCTCCTTTTCGTATTTGCCAGTATAGTTTTCCGGATTTTTTGTTTCCACTACTTTGAACCTTCCTGATTGTCATCTGTGAGCACCAGCTCTTCCGTAGAGTACCATCCGTTTTCTATGTCAAACTTCAGGATGCTCTGCCCGCCCAGGTTATTCTGGTAAGTCTGCTTCCCTCTATTCCACTGAAGCACGGTAAATTCCGCATCTTCCAGAACTTCCCCGGTATAGATATCTGTTTTTCTCAGACGGATCACCCTTTATATTCCTTTTCCTTTTCATTGACAACTTCAAAGGAAAGGCGTGCATCCTTGTCTGTGATATTCACCTCTTCTTCCCAGCTTCCTGTATATCCGGGCGGAGTCTTTGTTTCCGCGATCTTATATTTTCCCTCATTATCCGAAGTCTTCAAAAGTTCACCACTTACATAAAGTTCACTGGAGATGTCATAATCCAGAAGAGTTCCTTTTTCTTTATAGGCTTTTTTGGCTGCACTGTATTCATAAAGTGTAAATTCCGCACCTTTCAGGATCTCACCGGTTTTCGCATCGATCTTACGAACTTCAATCCTTCGTTTTTCAGTCTGGTAGTTCACTGCTTCAAACAGAAATTCCTGCTTTTCTCCCGGCTTATCCAGCGTAAAATTCTTCTGCCAGTTTCCGGTGTAATTGGGAGGAGATTTTGTCTCACGCACACGGAATTTTCCCTGATTGTCTTCGGTATAATTAAATTTCCCGGAGTTATAGGTACGCTTCTGTCCATCATAAGTCAGTTTTTTTAAGGTTACGTAGGCTTTGCTTTTTTTACTCCACTGATACAGGGTGAATTCAGCTCCTGCCAGTGGATCGCCGGTATTTCCGTCTTTCTTTCTGATGGATACTGTTCCGCTGATATCCATGATATCCGTTACGCTGACGGTTGTCGTCTTTCCGCCGGTTACTGTAACATTTTTGATAGCGGTGTTCAGTTTATAGCCTGCAGCGGCTTTCGTTTCTTTCACATAGTATTTTCCCGGAACCAGTTTTGAAAAAAGGATCTCTCCACTGGCGTTTGTTGTTCCGGTTGAAACCTTCTGATCCTTACTGTACATAGTCCGGTATCCGGAGGTCAGAGCTTCTGCTGCAAACAGTCCGTACTGCGCTCCCTGGATCAGTTTTCCCGTGTTGGTTCCTTCTTGACCAGCTTTGCATTGCCGTAAACCGAAGGCTTTACTGAAAACGAAAGGCTTCCTCTTGTTCCCTGGTATACGTAAGCACCAAAATCCTGTACTCCATCTTTTCCTGCCTGGGCACTTCCGTCAACCAGGATATAGGAAACCGGCTGAAGCAGCATTTTACAGGAAAACTTCTTTGTCGCAGATGCATTTAACGGAAAGATCAGAAAAAAATATGCCCCATCCTTAAGGCTCAGGCTTGTCCCCGACATCATTTTGGGATTGGTTTTCTGTGAATTATAATCCGCTGCGCTCGTCCAGTAGCCAGCTGCCATTTTTCTGCGGCTCCTCTTGTTATGGTGATCCCGTTCCCTGCTTTTGCTCCATCTGTTACTTTCATAAGAGTACTCATCTGAAATCCGTCCTTCATACTATCCGGAACAAAGGGAAAACCTGCAGGTCTGCTTCGAAATACACTTAACGGGATCGTCTTTCCGGATGCTGCTGCCCAGGAACCGTCTTCGGAAACATAAACGGCAGCTTTGTTTCTTGCAGGGATCGTCAATGTCTGGATCTTATCGATCAGGCGGTTTATCCCTGTATGTTCTACTTCTGCTGCTGTGGCATATCCACAGTCATTAAAATATACCTTTGACAGCGCAATATGCGTAAATACATAACGGTTCTGCCATTTTGACCAGTCTATGTGACTGCAGGAGGGGTCGTATCCGGTTCCCAGATCCCCCGGTCCTCCGTAACCAAAGTACAAAAGCTTCTGAATCACAGAATTAGTCAGTGCTTTTACTGCCTCATTCTTCAGCGTCATACTGTCCAGTCCATCCTGAGTTGCTTTCAGGCAATAGAGAGGCGAAACCTTTTCCTCTCCTGTATCATCAATATAATGTACAGAACGATACGTACATCCCATACGGGTTTTATTTCCGGAACCAAGAAAATCATTGGCAGCTGTCCAGATCTCATCGCAGTAAACCCTGGTCCAGCTGTCCAGATAATACTGGGACGGGGAAAGTGCTGTAGCTGCGATAGCATCCTCTCCTTCTGAGATTACTTCCGCACTGCCAGTTTCCCGGAACTCCCCGGGAAGTGCTGCAGAAAGAGCAATGATCTCTCCGTTTTCGATATCCTGGATCAGTTCCTGATCCTCTTCACTTTCTCCTGTAAGGATTTCCGCGTTTTCTTCCGTGAATACAGTAAATCCCGGATCCTCTGTCTGCTCCGGTATCTCTGTCAGAGCTATATTTTCTCCTTCTTTTGAAGCAGCTTCTGGTTCTTCTTCCGGTTCGATCAGCTCATCACTATCCGTATTTTCAGTATTATCTTTACTTTCTTCAAAAGCTTCCTCCACCGTTTCCGGTTCAGGCAAGGCTGTCGGAACCGGCATCTCAGCCTCCCCAGGCTGATCTGTTACCGGAATATCCGGGGCCTCCTCTTCTTCCTCCGGTTCTGTCTGTTCCTGCTGCGGATCTGCTGATACCGAACTCATATCTGCTGCAGGACTGGCCGAAACCACAAGAGAAGAAGCTGTGATCATCAATGCCAGCCATGCACCGATCATTCTTCTTTTCAATTTTTTCGTCCTCCTTTCCATAGCGTCAGACTGCAGGTAAGCAGCGCCATACCAGCCATCAGTGCAAACAGGATCACAGGAGATTCATCTCCTGTCTTCACTGGTGTTGTCCTTACCGAAGAACTGTTATTTCCGGAAGCTCTTTCTGTGCTTTCTTTCCTGCCATTCCGGCGTGGAACAGGGCTAGTATCCACCGTCTCCTGATCCTCCTCCACAGAAAAGATCCATTTCACATCTGCTGCCCGCAAAGCATATAGATTATCCAGCTCTGCCGGAACCGTAACCTCAAATCTCATGTTTCCTTTTTCTCCGCTGGAAAATTCCCCCAGGGACACGGCTTTATTGAGAGACGCAGCCAGAAGATCCCCGGAATACAGCCTTTTATCATTCATGGTGATCACCAGCTTCAGATTTTTCAGAAATTCCTGATCCTTTACCGATTTACATTCCGGTGATGTGCGGAAGAATATCTCTGCAGCATGCTCCGTTGTGTTACGGATCTCTACAGAATCATGAAAAACATCTCCCGGCATTGCCGTGGAAAATCCGGAAAAAAAAGTCTTCCGGAGCCGCGATCAGTTTGTGCGCATTTCCTTCAAACTCCACCTTCAGATCCACCGGACTTTTTTTCTGAACCACAAGACCATCGGTATCGTGGATACATCTTAAGATCTTCTGATTTCCCCAGGGTGACATGGCACGGAAATCCGGTGCAAAATTTGCCGCCTGGACAGCATCCGCCACGATGGTGATCCCCAGCTTCTTATCCTGGTAGGATTCATCCCATTGAGATGGTACAGTCACACCGGTAAAAATATCCACGCTATCTCCCTGTTCCAGCTTCCTGGTATAATAAAAATACTCTCCCTTCCGGATCCATCTCGGTGACATTCCTGTAAGATTCCTGTCATCCAGACCATCCAAACCTTCCAGATCATCTGTATAAGAGATCTTCACCCTTACCCAGCAGGGCTCTGAGCGATTGGTGATCCTTGGGATCTTGGATATTTCATCTCCCGGAAGAACGATCCGGCGATCTTGATATTTCATTTCTCGGCCGTCCTTTTTTTCCAGTTCTTGAAGAGAAATATTGATATCTCCCACTGATATGTGATTGGTCACTGTCACGGAATCTGAAAATCTGGCATAAGCAGCCGTGCACGCCAGGATACTGCCTGCCACAGCAGCACCTGCCAGCAGGGCTTTAAGGTGTTTTTTCAAGCATTCCCCCTCCTTTCTGCCTGAGCAGAAACCGGATCTGAAAAATACCTCCACGCACTTTCATAATCTGAAAATCCTTCTGCCTGTACAGCTTCCTCATAAACATTGATCTCAAAATCCTTAATGCTGTCCCTGTAAGTATCATCGATCTTTTGGGGATCGATCTGAAATCCGGTACACAGAGGAGCTGTTTTTTCACCCTCGGATATTTTTTTCCGGTAGTAATAATAGCCGTCCTGACTGTTATACACCAGTTTGCGTATCCAGACCTGTTAATTTCACGCCTCTGCCGATATCGTCATTGGAGTAGGAAAGGGACATCCTCACATAGCAGTCTGCCTGGAACCCTTTCACACTGCCGGAAAAATTTCCGATCCGGATCTCTTTTCTGTAGGATGGACCATTCTCCATAGGCGTAGGTGTAGGATCCGGAAAATCTTCCTCGATCTCCGTTGTCACATACCCTACTGCAGCAGAATTTATCTTTTTTTCGAAGTCTGAAAAATACGCCGCAGTCCCTGTTGCGCACAGGAGCCCTGTTATCAGGAGAAGGAAAAAGGGTCTTTTTAATTTATTCATTTCGTGACACCACCGGCCTGTCCTTTATTCTGATTTACATATTTCTGGTAAGCAGCAGTTGCCTGCTCCAGAACCGTAGTCTTGTCATCCCCGGTATTGGTAGCCTGGATCGCATAAGCCCGTACCGGCATATCGATCTGCTGTGTATCTAGCTGACCTTCGATGATATTGGCAAAGGTTACTGTATCAAAAAGAGTTGTTGTCTTTGTTCCCGGCTTCAGGATGTGGTTATATGCATAGGTGTAAACCATATTCTGCCCCACTTCGGTCCGCTCCAGCTGTGTCCAGTCCTTGTTTTTGGTGAAGCTGAACAGCTCTGTTTTTGCAAGTGCATTTCTGGTGCCATCCTTGGCTACCGTGATCACATTTCGAACCGGAACAGAAACTTCCAGATAGACAAATGCTTCATTTACTCCTTTATTTGCTACATAGGGATCCTTCCGGATCACCTGAGTAGGAACCAGATCTGTATTGTCCTCCGGTTTCCAGTTAGGCTCATCCAGGTCGATATCCACTTTTCCTACGGTAAAGCTGTTGGTTGCCGTTTCAAAATCCGTAAGATATGCAGCTGTTCCTCCGGCTGCCAGTGCAGTGATCACAGCAGCAAGTGCAATTCCTTTTACCAGTTTTCTGTTTTTCATCATGATTAAATTCCTCCCTGTATTTTTTCTTTTTTGGGGTATATGCCAGATCAAAGAGTACTGACAGACATGCCGCTATGCAAACTGCGGCAAAAGGGATCCGGGCTTTCAGAAAATGGATCACGTAGCAGATAAGGCAGGTGAAAGACTACCCGCCCGATGATCTGTGACGCCTCTGCGGGAACAGGATCTTCTGTCTTGTTGGCGTCACCTTTTGTGATAAAGATATCCTTTTCTTTTTTAACCACTCTGTGGGTGACAACGGTATCTCCGTTATGAAAAGTAATGATATCTCCCTTTTTCGGAGAAAACTCTCCTTCCTTTGTAAAAACCACAGCTCCGGTTGGGATCTCAGGTTCCATGGATCCGGAATAGACCACATAGGGCCGGATCCCGAAAAGTCCGGGAATAAGAAGCACCAATGCCATCACCAGCATCAGTCCCAGAACTGTGTTGCCGATACATCGAAAAAATATTTTCATTCCTGTATTCTGTTCTACATACGATATTTGATGATCACTTCCCTCTGCAGGGAAAGAAACAGTGTTCGGATATCAGGAAAATTCCGGCGGAGACCTGCCCCACATAAATTGAGCCATAAAAAAGTCCTCCCTGTATAGCAGTTAATATGGCAATTCGCAACATGCTCCCATCACTTAAACTCACAGATTTTGAAGTGAGGACAAGCATGATCAAAATAATAATACAGCAAAAATACTGAATGGAAATTATTCGAGCAGATATGCTCAGATGTGCAGTTCCTCTCATTACTTACAGAGGTGAAAGATTCCTGCGACATTTGTTAAAAAAGATTTGTTTCAGATGATATTATTATAGGGTCCACAGATCCGGAAGTCAATCAAATTCGTCCGACAGGATTCGACACTGGTTTCTCAGCGGGTATGTCTGTCACCCTATTTTTCATAAGCTGACAGACCCTGCATCCGTGCAACGCCAGATTTTTTTACAGCTGTACCAGAGAGTAAATATATTCCAATGGAAGCAGCATCAGATCACGGATTTCCCGTTCTTCCTCTTCTTTATTTCCGGAATTTACCGGCAATTCGATCCGGAAAGCCGGCTGGCGGATCATTTCTCCGTAATACTGTTCCGGCCTGCCTGTGCTCCTTCGCCCGTTCTGCGCTTCTCGTTCTATTGCAAGCTGCTCCAGCTTTCCCCTGGTACATTTTTTTAAGTGACGTGCAAGACGGTAGCATCTCTGACCAGTGGAAAAATTCTGATCCCGCCGATAATAAACCACCTTTTTTCCATATCCGCAGAAAACCAGCAGGCCACGTCCTCCGTATTCCTGAAAGATCCGGATCAGTGCACGTGTCTCATTTTCACTGGCAGGCTGCTGATGGATCTTTTTCTGCTGCAGAAGGTAGTAGGAAAATTCCTTGCAGTATCCATTCCTCTTGCATTTCCCTCGAATTCATCGCAGGGAACATCCTGCATTTTCAGCATCTGACGGAAAATGGGATTTCGCACAGTATTGTAGCCCTTCCGGCAGATCTCATATCCATCCGGATTGACCACCGGTATGATACAAAGCCTGGTCTGATCCAGGAGCTTTTTTACCTCATAAAGCTCGTCCACGGTCCAGTTGCATTCATATATTCTGCAAAGCTCCAGTGCCATCCTGGTAAGCCTGTCCGTCATCTGTCCATCCGTTCCGGAAAAACCGGCCACACAGAAAATACAGGCATCTCCCTGTCCGATCTCCAGCATAGGGATCATCCGGTCATCGTGGCTTTTTCCGATTACCCGAAACTGTGTAAAGCTGCTGTAACGCCTGGCTGCCTCCCACAGTGAATAATAAATTGCTTCGTAGGTTTTATCCTGTACTGTATCCATGATGTTCCCTTCCTTCCATCTTTATACATGTTCATTATTATGTATATTATGCGAAAGGGCATAAAAAAAGAACCGGTTTAACACCGATTCCTTTTGTTTACAAAATAATTCAGGATACCGCCGCCGATGATGATCACCAGCGCAACTGCAACCACTCTTTTCGCTGCTTCCTGAGGAAGCTGGCCCTTGGAGCCAATGGAAGCCTCATAAAAGGTCAGTGTATAATCGATCTCATGAGGAGCACCCATGGCCAGTGTATCTGCAATCACTTCCATCTTATCATCCAGGACAGTTACCGGGACAGTAAAAACAGAATTTCTGCCTTCCTCGCTCTCATTGAGATATTTTTCCCCATCTACGATCATATAATCATAGTTGGAGCTGCTCCACTGGAGCCGTGCATACATCTTCCCCTCTTTTACCAGCATCAATGTGGGGGAAGAAACGCTGGCTTTTCCGCTTCCGCCTTCCAGCTCCACCTGTATGGAATATTCTCCGTCCTCCAGATCTGTCTTCACTGCGTTCTCTCCACCTGCAGCCAGAACCTGTATCGGGCATAGCAACAGCATAGTCAGAAGAAGCAGCATTATTGTTCTCATCCTGTGTTTCATGGTTTTCTCTCCGTTTTTTATTTTTCCTTCGTATCACTATAGCACAACGCTCCTTTTCTGTAAAGAACATCTCAGAATTGTTGAAATGTCTCTTCTTTTCCAGTATAATAGAGTGAAATTTGCATACAAACGAAAGGAAATGAACAGAGATGATCGAAACAAAAAATCTCACAAAAAATTCGACAGTTTTACTGCTGTGGATTCTCTGGATCTTCGCATAGAAACCGGCGAATTTTTCGGTCTGCTGGGACCAACGGTGCCGGAAAGACCACCACGATCAGTCTGCTTTCCACTCTGCTCCTGCCCACAGAGGGCGAAATCCTCATTGATGGGCAGACACTTGGACGCAACCGACCGGATCTGAAGCGCAAGATCAGCGTGATCACGCAGGAATATTCCATGCGCCAGGATATGAACATGGACGAGATCATGGAATATCAGGGCCGTCTTTATTTCATGCCACGAAAAGAGATTAAACGGAAAACTGAAGAGCTTCTGGATTTCTGCGGACTTCTTCCCTTCCGCAAGCGGACTGTAAGGAAGCTTTCCGGTGGTATGAAACGAAAGCTTATGGTATGCCGGGCACTTCTCACAAGTCCGGAGATCCTTCTTCTGGACGAGCCCACTGCAGGCATGGACGCGCTATCCAGACGACAGATGTGGAATCTTCTCCGTCAGCTGAACGGAAAAAATCTGACCATTCTTCTGACAACCCACTATATGGAAGAGGCACAGTCTCTCTGCAACCGGGTAGCACTTATGGATCACGGAAAGCTGGAGGAGATCAATACTCCATCGGGCCTGATCGACGGCCTGGGCAAATACACCGTAGATCAGGAAACACCGGAAGGGGCAAAAAGCCACTACTTCCACAGTCGGGAAGAGGCCATCTCTTTTCTGTCCTCTCTGGACGGACAGTGCACCCTTCGCGAGACAACTCTGGAGGATGTTTTTGTGGAGCGCGCAGGCAGGCATCTGATGCAGCGATAAGCCGGCGTCAGCCACAGTTATTTTATAATTTAACAGAATGGACGATGAATTATCATGGGAATACTTACTATTTTATGGGAAAAATGGGTGGAGTTCCGAAGGGATTTCTATAAGATCACGCTGGCGGCCATGATCGCACCGCTGATGTATCTGATCGTTTTTGGAATGGGGATCCAGACCTCCTCACACGGAGAGCCTTATCTGAATTTCCTGATCCCTGGTGTAGTTTCACTGACTACAATGAACGGAAGCTTTAATGCTATCGCACAGAATCTGAATGTACAGCGTCTTTACGAGAAAGCCTTTGACCAGGTTATGATATCTCCGACACCTCTGTGGCAGTTTATTGCCGGACAGATCATCGGAGGCAGTCTCCGCGGGCTTTATGCAGGAGGATCATCCTTCTTCTGACCATGCCGATCGGAACCGGTCTTGTGTTCAACGGATGGTCATTGCTGGTGATGTTCCTCAACGGTGCTGTATTTTCAGCCATCGGTGTTGTGGTTTCTTTCCTTGCCAAAAACCATGCGGATGTACCTCGTTTTTCCAACTATATCATTATGCCAATGGCTTTTTTGTGCAACACCTTCTTCTCTACAGAGAAGATCCCGGGTTTTCTTGGGAATTTTGTAGCTGCTCTTCCACTGTCACAGACCAGTCATCTGATCCGTACCATTGCTTCCGGCGGTGGAGTCAATTACCTCAGTGTCCTGATCCTGACAGTCTATCTAATTGCATTCAGCATTGCAGCTTCCTGGTTTATCTATAAGAAGAAAAATCTGTAAATTTATCTTTACAAAAAATCACCGGCTTTCCTGTTCTTTCGGAAAACCGGTGATTTTTATTTGTTATGCTATTTTGGCTATTGTGCGTTTAGATGTCCTTTTTTCTTCTTCTCACGATCACATATCCACCTGCAAGAAGGGATGCCACTGCCAGTGCGGACATGGTTCCGATCGGTGAGTTATCGGCTGTTGATACTGCATTCTTAGATCTGGTTCCGTTGCCTCCGTTGGAGGATGTTGCAGATGCCTCTCCTGTTATGGTTGCATCCGGATCAGAACCTGTCTGGCCGCCGGTACCATATGTACCGTCTGCTCCCGGAGTTCCGGTAGGTGTCAGTTTTGCAGATCTAAACTGATATACTGCGGATTCAATGGTGTCTGTCTCCTGCCACTGACCACCCGTGTAGATGTATTTCTGGAAGAATACGTACAGGTTGTATGTAGCGTCTTTGTTGATTCCCTTGCCGGAACCAATCTTCCATGCTGTATGCATCTGGCTCTGGGTTGGGTTTGCAGCTGTACTCCAGTAAACCGGAACCCACTTCACATCACCCTCATTTGGATCCTGATTGGTTGTTCCTGCACCGATCACAGTAAATTCATAGAACTGATTCGGATAGAACTGAATTGCCTCATCCAGTCCCTGTACTACGCTCTCTTTTACATTTGGGATGTATGCATCCGGTGTGTCAGTCGGAGTTGGATCTGCAACTTTCGGTCTGGAATCTTCTTTAAATGCTATTTTCAATGGATTCGTCAAAACACCATTTTTATCTTTGATCTGGATATAAAGATCAATTGGGTTGTCAGAATCTAAATCCTCAAGACCGATATTAAATTTCTTATCAGCAGTAAATGTTATCTGTTTTCCGGTAGATGTAAGATCTTTCGGAGTGGCAGATGTGCCATCACTGTTACGAGAAACCCATTTATAATAACAGGTACCGCTCTTATTCGAAATAAGGGTAACATTCGCAGATGTATGGTTGATCCATGAAAAGCCAACCCATCTGACATTTGCCGGACGCTTAGCTTCATCCAATGTAATCTTCTTTGGTGTACTTACAGTTCCGTCAGTTCCTTTGATACTCACATAAACATCAATCGCATTGTTTGCATCCAAATCTTTCAAACTGATCGTGAAATCCTTATTTGCGGAAACCTTTGTTCCTTTGCTCATTTTATCAACTGTCGGAGCTTTGGAACCACGTTTTACCCATTCATAATAGTACACACCTGCTTTATCAGAACGCATAGTTACAGTCGCAGATGTATGACCTTTCCATTTGTAGCTTACGTTGGAAATCTTCGCAGGTGTTTTAGCTGTTTCTTTCAAAGTAACAGTTGCAATCTTGGTCACTGCTGTCTTTGATCCATCTTTTGCTACTACCTGCACATAGAGATCAATCGCATCACCTTCCAGATTTTTCAGATCAATCTTACAATCTTTTTTTGCGGTGACCGCAATCTTGCTGTCTTTAGTTGTAATGGAAGGTTTATCCGCTCCCTTTGCCACCCATTTGTAATAGCATGTACCACTCTTATCAGACTGAAGAACTACTTCTGCAGTTGTTGCTGTTTTACTTTCTGCGCTGATTTTTGTAACCTTTGGTGCTGCCGGTTTCGGATCAACTGGATTCTGTGCCTGTGTTACTGCAATATCCTTCTTTACACCTTCACCAACAATGGCGTTACCACTTTCACTTTCTTTTACCCATACATAAAGGTCAATAGTCTTGTCTGTGACCTTGGTAAGTTTCAGGGAAGTAGTTTCTCCTGCCTTAACCGTTCCACCTTCTGTAGCTGTCTCGATGGTCGGAGCTTCCGCACCTTTTGCAACATATTTATAGTAATATGTACCTGCTTTATCAGATGTGAAGGTTACAGAAACAGTATTTGCTTCTTTACTTGTAGGATTATCAATATTAATCGTTGGAATGTTGGAAACAAGCAGACCTGTAGCTGTATTTATTCCATAACTCTGGTCGCCTTCATAGCTCATCGCCTTAATTGCCTTTGCAAATGCATCCGCAGCTAAAGATTCAGGCTTCTGGAAAACTGTATAGTCAACTGCCGGATTCTCTACGGAATATCCAACATTCTGGTTCTCAAATGCACCAGCAATGATGATACTTCCAGCACTCTGATCCTGCTGTCCTAATACGATATTGGATTTTACGCTCTTTTCTGCGCTTGTATAGTTCTCGATGATCTTTGGTTCGTCATCAGACGCACCCTCACCTTTTTCAAGTGAAATCGTACCTGTGCTGTAAACAGCTCCGCCTGTAGATACATTATCTTTGATCTCTCCACCTGTAATTACAAGTTTACCGCTGTTTTTAACTGCCGCTCCTGCTGCAGTGGAAACATTCTTGGAAAGGGTAACACCTGTCGTCATCACAAATTTAGCGCCAGCTTCTACTGAAACGATTGCTCCATCGGCTGCAGTTCCATCGGCTTTATTACCTTCAACAGAAAGTTTACCGATTTCTGAGGAGCCGTCACCTTCATTCTGTGTCATGGACAAAATACTTCCTGCACTTACTTTGAACATATCTCCTGCAACACTTCCACGTCCAACTACAGTTGTAGCATTTGTTGCACCAAAAATTGCAATATTTTTATTGGCAGGAACGGTAATAGTATCTGTGAGATTAAACGATGCACTGATCAGAATCTTATAAGCAGATGTATATAGATCACTATCATCAATAGATCCTGCAAAATCAGGTGCATTATTAATCGCTGCCTGAAGTTCTGCCGCAGTAGCAACCGTTGCATCTGCCGCAGTAGTTTGCTGCTCCTGCTGCGCCTCTTCCGCCTGAGCCTGAGCTGCTGCCTGAGCCTCTGCTTCCGCCTGGGCCTGGGCTGCTGCCTGGGCTTCTGCCTCTGCCTGGGCGTCGGCTTCACTCTGGGACTGATCATCCACAGCTACTCCGTCATCTGGTGTTTCTGTATTCTCGTCTGCAGTCGGTGCTTCTGCCTCTGTTACCACTCCGGTATCTTCAGCGGCAAACGCTGCGGCAGGTGCCATTCCAACAGTCATGGAACCTGCAAGCAGGACTGCAAAAAGCTGCTTTTTTTTCATTTATAAATCCTCCTGTTATGAGTTAGTCTGTTTAAATCCAATTACAAAAAAGTATAGCACAACACTTCAAAAAAGTAAAGCGGACCAAAGAATCCGCTTTACTTTATCTGTCTTACGGACGTACCTGTCCATTACCATAAATGATATACTTGGTGGTGGTCAGTGCAAGGAGTCCCATTGGGCCTCTGGCATGGAGCTTCTGGGTGCTGATCCCGATCTCCGCACCGAATCCAAATTCGTTTCCATCGGTGAATCTGGTAGAAGCGTTCACATAAACTGCCGCTGCATCTACCTCATCCAGGAATTTCTGGGCATGGTATAATCATTGGTAATGATAGCCTCCGAATGCTTTGTATTATATTTATTGATATGTGCAATGGCTTCCTCCACGGAATCCACTACCTTTACAGAAAGGATATAGTCAAGATATTCTGTTCCCCAGTCCTCTTCTGTTGCAGGAACTGCTCCCGGCATCAGAGCCTTTGCCGCTTCATCTGCACGGACCTCCACATGCTTCTCCTTAAGGCGTCCGGCCAGTACCGGCAGAAAATCATCCTTCACCTTACGGTTTACAAGAAGGGACTCGCATGCATTGCATACACCCACACGCTGGGTCTTTGCATTGATCACAATATCCGCTGCCATCTGAAGATCTGCAGTCTCGTCCACATAGATATGGCAGTTTCCGGTTCCGGTCTCGATGACAGGAATCGTACTCTGGTTTACCACTGCTTTGATCAGTCCTCTTCCGCCACGTGGGATCAGTACATCTACATACCGGTTCAGCTTCATAAATTCCGCAGCCGTTTCTCTGGAGGTATCCTGGATCAGCTGGATAGCATCCTCGGTAATGCCGCAGGCTTTTAATGCCTCACGGATACAGTTGACAATGGCAGTATTGGAATGAATTGCGTCGCTTCCCCCCTTCAGGATCACGACATTTCCGGTTTTGAAGCAGAGACCGAATGCATCTGAGGTAACATTGGGACGCGCTTCGTAAATAATGCCGATCACACCTAATGGAACACGTTTCTGTCCGATCAGAAGTCCGTTGGGACGTTTTTTCATACCGGTAACTTCCCCGATGGGATCTTCAAGACCGGTAAGCTGACGAAGTCCGTCTGCCATTCCTTCAATCCGCTCCGGTGTCAGCATCAGACGGTCGATCAGTCCTTCCGGCATCTGATTCTTTTTGCCGTTTTCCACATCCAGGGCATTGGCCTTCAGAATCTCATCGGTATAAGCGACAAGAGCCTTTGCCACAGCTTCCAGGGTTTTATTTTTGTCATTTGTGGAAAGATTTCGAAGGACTGTCTCCGCATCTTTCGCATTCTGTCCCAATTTTTCAAGCATTTCATTCATTTCCAAATATTCCTGCCTTTCTTTCTGTCTTTACAGCAATATCTTACTGTGCATCGCGGTATATATTCTCTTCCGTCACAATGACCTGCGGACGGATATCCGTAGGCTCTGTGGGAACCTCCGGAAGGATCTGGAATGAAAATCCTACTGCAACGCGGCAGACCTCCGGATGTTTTTCCAGAAAACGGTCATAAAAACCGCCGCCATAGCCTACCCGGTTGCAATTCACGTCAAAAGCCACCCCGGGCATGACCATCATGGCTTCTTCCCAAGAAACCGTTTCTCCGTCTTCCTTTGGCTCAGGGATCCCGAAGTAGCCGGATTCTAGCTGACTGAAATCGGTCAGTCTGTAAAATACCATATCCTTTCCGAAAACCTTTGGCACTGCCACTTCCTTGCCGTCTTTCCAGCTTGCTCGATGATATAGCGTGTGATCACTTCATGGTTATAATCTGCGTATGCCATGATCCGTTCTGCATTCCGGTATTCCGGAAGCTGTGTCAGGGCCTCTGTGATCCGGAGACTGTTTTCCCGGATCCAGGCATCGGTATGTTCTTTTCTGGCTTTGAAGATCTTTTTTCTAATTTCCTTTTTTTCTTCCATATTTTTCTCCAAGATTGGTGATGCTGCCATCCTTTTCTTTGATATCGATGTTATTCAGATGCGCACGGAGATTTCCTTTCACTGCATCCAGATATTCTCTCCGAAGCTTCGCCTGTTCCACCTTTTCTTCCTCGGTAAGACCTACACTTTTCTGTTTATGTGCCAGTGCGTTGATCCTGTCGATCTTGATATTGTCCATCATAATGTTATTCTCCTTAAAGCAGTTTTTCGATATAATCAATGAGGAAGAATTCTTCCTTCTTGTTTCCTACAAATAATGTTCCGCAGCTCCTGCCTTCCACGATCCTGTGGATGTTGTGGAAGTCGTTTCCGTTGGCAATGACCATGTCCGCCCCTGCCGCAGTGGCGATGATCGCAGCGGTAAGCTTGGTTGCCATTCCCCCGGTACCTACATTGCTTCCTGTGGAGGATTTGCCAAGCTTACGCATATTGTCATCCATGTTTTCTACAATGTCGATAAACTGTGCATCCGGATTGGAATTGGGATCGTCTGTAAAAAGACCGTCAATATCGGACATGAGGATCAGAAGATCCGCATCGATCAGTGCAGCAACCACAGAGGAAAGGGTATCGTTGTCTCCGAATTTTACCAGGTTCTGGAATTCGTAGGAGGATACCGAGTCGTTCTCATTTACAATGGGGATCACCTTTTCTGCCAGAAGCTGCTGGAAGGTATTCTGGGCATTCCTGCGGTTGGTATTGTTGACCATGGTATTCTTGGTCATCAGGATCTGTGCCACCATCTGATTGTATTCCCCGAAAAGCTTCTGATAAATGGTCATCAGCCTGGCCTGTCCCACAGCTGCACAGGCCTGCTTTTTCTCAAGCTCTGCCGGCTTTCCCTTCATACCCAGTGCAGCTGCACCTACCGCAATGGCTCCGGAGGATACCAGCACTACGTCTTTCCCCTGGTTATGAAGGTCACTGAGCTCTCTGCCAGGATCTCCAGCTTACGGAGATCCAGTCTTCCTGTTTCTGCGTGGATCAGTGATGATGATCCGATCTTGATAACGATGCGTTTCTTGTCTTTCAGTCGTTCCCTGTAATCTGCGTTCATGTTTTTTGTTTCTCCTGATACCTGTATATTAGTCTTACTGATAAGTAACGGAATCAATCCTGTCATTCTGTACGATCTCCACCCAGGTAGTACCCGGATTCAGGCGGATCTCCTGTTCATTTCCGTCGTAATAATGCGTGATCCCCCATGGAGAATCCTTCTCCCAGCGGATATCAATGGCTCTGCCTCTGGTAATAAACTTGCCCTCTCCGCCGGAAATGGCATCAATATTCAGATAGCCGTTTCCATCGTAGGCCGGGCAGGATGAATACTGAAGGATGATATTGTCGCAGGTAAGCGGTTCATTATCCAGCTGATCCACATGTTCCTTGCCAAACTGGAACCGCTTATATTCCTTTGTCTCCTCATCGTATTCATACCAGGATGATTGTCAGTAAAATTATCCAGCTTCACAAGGCTGGCTGTGATCCCATCCGGTACAGTTTCTGTACCATCTTCTGCAAAAAGATAATGTCCGGTATATTCTTCTTTATATTCCTGACTGTATCCCATAGCATCTATACCTGCCTGAAGGTGACTGGCATCTGTGTAGGCATTGTGAGGTGCCTTCCTGTCTGTTGTGCGGAAAAAAGCAAGCTTGCCAATCTGGATCCCGTTAAGGTTATCGATCACATGCTGTTCCAGATAAGGCAGTGCATAGGCAGCCTGTCCGTAGTGGGCATAGATCGCATTAAATTCGTTGGCATAAAAGAGATAATAGTCACGGCAGCTGCGAACGGAACCGATCCGTTCCAGCTCATCGTAATCTTCGAGAATGCCCATAAGACGGGTAATATTACCTTCCACCGGCGCTTCGTAAACAACACCGGCATGTCCGATACCACTCTGCGGAGCTCCGACACTGTTGTTGCCCATCATCACGGCAACCGGTCTTCTCCGTCCAATGCTCTCCGGAACATTTTCGCCGGTAAGATAGCTCTTTACCTGAGTTTCTTCCTGCTTTTCCTCATTGGGGACAAAGCCTACCAGATCCTGCCCTGCTCCAAAAGCGGGAACAGTCTGGGCAATGCAGATGCATGCAGCTGTGATACCTGCCAGGATACCTGTCTTTTTCATTCTCATATATTACCTCCTTTTCTTAAAGCGGAAGAGTTTTCCGCTTAGCTTTTCCGTGGGACAGCCCGTCTAGCGGTTGATCCCCAGCTCCTTCAGTGCCGCTGCCTGCTTGGCTTCCATGACCTTTGCCTCATCCTCTGTCATATGATCATAGCCCAGAAGATGCAGCATACTGTGTGCCACCAGGAAACAGAATTCCCTTGTCACACTATGTCCGTATTCCTCTGCCTGGGCAAAAACCTTAGGCACGGAGATCATGATATCTCCAAGAAGGAGTTCATCACTGTCCAGATCAAAATAGGACTCATCCTCTTCCACAACGGAATAATCCGCCGGTGTCTCAAAGGGGATCATAGGAAATGACAGCACATCCGTAGGAGCCTGGATATTCCGGAATTCCGTATTTACCCTCTTGATCTCCTCGTTGTCTGTCAGGACAAGATTGACCTGTCCGTCATAGGGACATTTTTCCATTTCAAGAACCTTGTCCGCAACCTGGGATGCAAGGGCAGCATAGTCAATGCCTAACTCCTGATCTGTCTCATATTCGATATTTATGGTCATCTTCTGTACTCCTTATTTTTCACAGCATACCTGTCATCCTTCCTGGATTTGGCAGGCTTCTGTTTTTTTTCATAATCGTCATAGCCTGCACGATCTGCTGTACAAGTGGATGACGTACAACATCCTTGCTGGTCAGCTGACAGAATCCGATGTCATCGATCTTCTTCAGCACCTTCATCGCCACATCCAAACCGGACGTGGCGTCCCTGGGAAGGTCCTTCTGGGATGCATCGCCTGTGATGATCACCTTGGAACCGAAGCCGATCCTGGTCAGGAACATCTTCATCTGGGCAGGTGTGGTATTCTGCGCCTCATCCAGGATGATAAAGGCATTATCCAGTGTACGTCCTCTCATATAGGCAAGAGGGGCAACCTCGATGAGCCCTTCTCCATGTTTTTGGCAAAGCTGTCTGCCCCCATGATCTGATACAGTGCGTCATAAAGAGGACGCAGATAGGGATCGACCTTGCTCTGGAGATCGCCGGGAAGGAATCCCAGCTTCTCTCCTGCCTCAATGGCCGGTCTGGTAAGAATGATCCTGGAAACCTCCTCATTGCGAAAAGCAGTTACTGCCATAGCCATGGCAAGATAGGTTTTGCCGGTTCCGGCAGGTCCCACACCGAATACGATCATCTTCTTACGGATCTGTTCCACATAGTCCTTCTGTCCGAGGGTCTTGGGTTTGATCGGCCTGCCCTGTATGGTATTACAGATAAAATCCTTGTCGATCTCCTCCATCACGGAGCCGATCTTCTCCATGGCAAGGGAAAGTGCGTAATTCACATTCTGCTGTGTGATGGTATTGCCTCTGCCCGCAAGTGTATTCAGTTCCTCCACGATTGCCCTGGCCTGTGTGGCTCCCTCCTGGCTTCCCAGAATCTTAAGAGAACCGTCACGGAAGATCATGGTTACGTTCAGAGTACGTTCGATCAGCTTCAGATGCTCGTCAAACTGTCCGAAAATATTCGCCTGGCGGTCTGCCGGCACATCCACATATAATTCGATAATGCTGCTAGCCATCCTCTGGTGTCCTTTCTTTTGGCTGCGTCTTTTTTTCTGTGGGGCTTCTCTTCCGGTCCTTTCAATGACGGTAAGAGTGCCTCTGCTGACGCAGTCCTGGTGATTTATTTCTATTTTAACATTATTTTCAGATATTTGAACCCCTTTTTCTATTAATTTTTCTTCATAATCATAAAGCCTCTGTATGGCCTGTTTTTTGGCGGCATCCTCTGTCAGTCTTTCTTTTCGAAGCTCAAACCTGCTGGTAGTGATGATTCCCAGGGAAAAAGGAACCTGAAAGATCCCGGTACTGAAAAGAGATTCCCGGCAGATAAGACGATCTTCATTTTGCTGCAGAGGAGAGGAAAGGTCCAGGAAACTGCTTCCAAGCTGAAAAAAAATCGTTGTTTTCTTTTTACCGGACCATACCTTTTTCTCTATGTCCAACGGAAAGGTATCGTAATAGGCAATGGAATGACAGACGTAAATATCCGCATCTGCCTGAACATACTCATAGCGGATGACCTCCTGGCTGTCATCTTTGATATCCACGATCCCGGAAACCAGTTCCTGGCCTTTTTTTATTTCATCCCCGGCCCTGACAAGAGGAGTTCCCTGCCGTGTGACCATGGAATCGATCACTCCGTCCAGAGTCGAAAACAGACTGCAGGATTTTTCTTCCGGCTCTGCTTTTTCTCCAACAGTTCCCTCCCGGATCTCAAAACGCAGGCCCGTTCCCGAAAATCCGGCAGACACCCAGGTGATCTCCGGAAATTCTCTTCGCAGAGAAGCTGCAAGTGCACTGCAGCTGATCTTCTTTCTGGACATTCCGAAATGGATTCCCTGCTCTTTCAGAAATCCCATCAGCTGGGTTGTGGGATTTAGAATATTGCCCCGGATCTCAACGTTCCACACTCTTCCTGACAGTAAAAAAAGAAGGCAGAAAACTGCCAGAAACCCTGCAGGGATCATTTTCTTCTTTTACAGAAAAGCAGAAAAAACAAAGGCCCGCTTTTTTTCAGGATGTGGATATGTACCCCTGTTTTTCTCCGCAGTGGCGAGATCTGCAGAAAATCCGCTGCTTCATGGTGAGCTGAAGCTCCGTCTCACCGGTACGATGATCCTTTTCAGATCCATTTCCCTGCCTCTGCAAAGGTTCACAAACCGCTGGCACTGCTGCCCCTTAACAGAAACCCGCACAAAACCTGGGATCATTACTTATTTCCCTCCTCCAGCGTAATGCTTTCGATCTGCCCGCGGATACATAGTTCAAGGGTTGTATAGCAGGAGATCACAAGGTTTTTCCCACGGATCACAAGTCTGCCGGAAGGTGTCAATATCAGGATCTCCTCCCTTGTATAACTCTGGATATTCCGGTAATTTTCGATCACTGCCCGGCGTTTTCCCGTAAGTATCACCTGCACCTCCCGAAATGCCGGTTCCCCGGGAAGTTCCAGAAAAGCTGACATTTTTCCCATAAAAAAATCCTCCGGCTTTTATCATTAATCTATGCCGGAGGATTTCTTCTTATGTATCTTTCACTGTATCTGCTTTTTGTCTTTTATCTGCGGATCAGCACCATGGAAAACCAGAGAATGGTATTTCCACCCAGATTGTATTCCATAGCTTCCTTTTCTACGATCTCACTGACTACCACGCCATAGCTTTCCAGACATGGATGCATATGCTCCGGAAAACGGCATGGTTTTCGTCCAGATAGGCACAGCGTTCACAGAAGTCACAGGATTCCGTGGAAAGTGTAAAGGTCTCATAGCCCTCTCCCTCCAGAAAATCACGTACCTTCTCTGTAAGCGCTTCGTGTTCCATTCTTGTGGAAAGCATCTCCTTCATGTTCATGATATCCGATACCTCTGCAACGCTGGAAAAGAAAACTGCTTTCGGATAGCTTCGGATCTTCTTTTCGCATTCTGACAGCTCTCCCACTGCCGGAGGACAGGCCCATGTACTCCCATAACGTTCACATTCCTGTTTACAGATCGTACGCACACGTGACTGTACTTAATATCCCGGTATCCAGCACACGATACTCAAAAATGGGATACTGGGAAATAAACTCATCAAATTTTTCTTTTATACTGTTCATTACCTTTAAGATCTCCTGTTCTCCAAAAGGCTCATAACTGCATGCCTCATAATCACCAAATGCTGGGATTTTTGATCTTTTCAGATATCTTGGCATAATTTGGTAAAGCCCGGTG
>ENA-OQDW01000323-OQDW01000323.1-human-gut-metagenome-genome-assembly--contig:-NODE-323-length-20852-cov-3.071653_pt1 | contig 20852 bp, 26 predicted proteins | sample MGYA00242784_ERZ504613 | MGnify/ENA primary metagenome ERZ504613 (study PRJEB26092, sample SAMD00036330) | human gut metagenome | host: Homo sapiens | study: EMG produced TPA metagenomics assembly of...
CAGCGGCAGGGGCAGGGGCAGGAGCAGCGGGAGCGGCCACAGGGGCGGGAGCTACCGCGGGGGCAGCGGCAACCGGAGCGCCTGCCATGGGGGCGGTTGTAACGCTGTTGACGATTGCCTGGCCCTCTTCCACTTCGATCTCGTACTTTTTACCGTTTAATGTGACCATGTATTTCATTTTGAGTTCCTCCTCTTAGTCAATCGCTTTTATCGATTTGATGATGAGCCTATCGGCTGGGATACCGGTCTTGTCACTGATGATTGCCAGAAGCACCGCTTGTGTTTTGCTGTCAACGGTAACCTGACGGATGGATTGAAAATGCAGCCGCTCGAGCGGAATACCAGTTTGATCGCTGACGATTGCCATTAGCATGGCGGCGGTTTGCTCATCCGTATCGACGAGCAGGATTCCGTTTTCAATCACTGCCGGGGGAGCTGTTACAGCGGCGGGGGCGGCCTGGATGGGGATGACCTGCGGCGTCTCCACCGGCTGTACAGCGGCTTTATTATCGCGCGCGCCCTTGTGTTCCAAAAGCCGGATTGCCTTGGAGAGCAGCATGATGATAACGGCCAGGAGCGCAAGCTCGATTAAAACAACTGCAATCCCTACGAGCGCGATCAAGAGGGAATCCCCAATTGTAATGGTCTGATTTGCCAGCATAGGCATTAGCTCCTTATCAGTCAATTTGCTCGATGGAATAGGAGAAGGTGTTCTTTTCGCGTATTTCGCGATTGTCAAAGAACTTTTCCGCCTGCGCGGGGAATGCGATATAGGAAAGAACATCCTCATCGGATTTGGCACGCTCGCCGAGCTCAGCCTTCGCCTTTTCAAAACCGGGCTCCAACAGGTCGGCATAGCGCACGGTAACTGCTTTTCATCGCCGAGAATTTTTTCTTGGATTTCCCTGTTGATTTCGCCTGGAGCGCGGCCGTACTCACCGTGCAGATAGGCCTTGATCTCTTTGGATACATTTTTATACCGCTCGCCCGCAAGCACGTTTGCCGTTGCCTGCACGCCTACCATCTGGCTCATCGGCGTGACCAGCGGCGGGTAGCCGAGATCTTTACGCACGCGCGGCACTTCCGCGAGCACTTCATCAAGCTTATCAAGTGATTTCTGCGCGGTCAGTTGGGCGACAAGGTTGGAGAGCATGCCGCCGGGCACCTGATAAACCAGCGCGTCTGTCTCTGTGGAGAGCACTACGGGGTTTAAAAGGCCGCTTTCCAGCGCTTGTGCGCGGATCGGCTTGAAGAAATCGTTGATTTCCTTGAGCTTTTTATCGTCGAGCGATACTTCATAGCCCTCCTGGCGCAGCGCATAAGCGAGCGTTTCGGTAGCGGGCTGAGCTGTGCCGCCTGAGAAGCAGGAGATGGCGGTGTCAATCACATCCGCACCGGCTTCCACAGCTTTTTGCAGCGTGAGCGGGCCAAGGCCTGTGTGCAGTGGTATGCACGACGATCGGAACCTTTACATTCTCTTTCAGGGCCTTCACGAGGTCATAGCCCTCCTGCGGGCCCATAATTCCGGCCATATCCTTGATGCAGATGGACTGCACGCCCATCTTCTCCATCTCTCTGGCCATTTTAACGTAGGCGTCCAGCGTGTGAATGGGGCTAATCGTGAAGCAGATCGTGCCGCTCGCATGCGCCCCTGCCTTAAGCGTTTCATCCACAGCAACTTCGATGTTGCGCAAATCGTTGAGCGCATCGAAGATGCGGATGATGTCAATGCCGTTTTCCACACTCTTGCGCACGAATTTACGCACGACGTCATCCGGATAATGCTTATAGCCCAGCAGGTTCTGGCCCCGGAGAAGCATTTGCAGCTTGGTGTTTGGGCAGGCTTCACGGATGGTGCGCAGCCGTTCCCACGGATCCTCGCCCAGATAGCGAAGGCAGGAGTCGAATGTGGCGCCGCCCCAGCACTCAAGGGAATAGTAGCCGGCTTCGTCGAGTTTGCCAAGAATTGGTTTGAACTCGGAAAGCGGCATACGCGTTGCGATCAGGGACTGATTCGCGTCGCGCAGAACCGTTTCGGTAAACTGTACTTTCATTTTGTAACCTCCATACGTCCCAGATAAAAAGTAACGGCAGGCTCGCAAGGAGGGGCAAAGCCCGCAATTCCTGTGGAAACTGCATTATGGGGCGGCAAACGTCCTGCCTGATCAGAACCAGACGATGAGAGACCAGCCCCAAACTGACCCATTCTATTTTATCCGAAATGCAGAGGATTTAATTGCGGATTTCAAAAAATAAAGAAATGATTGTTAAATCCTTAACCAATGTTTTTTGGAAAATTGCGGCGGTTTTTGGTGGAGTTGATAAAAGGGGAGTGAAAACGGGCAGAAGCGCTTTGTTTAGCTGCATGAGGCGGATGATTTTTTTGCCAGACAGGCCGGAAAAATAGAATCGCCGCGCTGGAAACCAATGTTTCCGGCGCGGCGGCAGTTCGGCTGGTTTTATTGTTGCGTTTGGTCAGGGTTCGGCGTTTCCGGCGCTGTTCCGGCATTCGGCCCGGACGGCTTCGGATCGGACGGAGCGCCCAGCAGCGCAATCAGCCGGGCGTTCTGCGCTTTCAGCTCGGCGAGTTGTTCCCGTATTTCATGGAGCTGGCTTTCGGTCTGAATAGCGCGTAGCTCGTGCTTTTCTTCTCTCGCGGTCCAGCCGAAGCCATAATACAAAACGGCCAGGAGAATAGGTGCGGTGCCGATCGCGGCGCCGAAGATGGATTCGCTGATTGATAGGCCAATGAGAAAAGAAAAAACAAAAACAAGTATAGCTGTAAGCAAAAAAGCGAACGTAAATCGCATGCCTTTCAGCATTTCAGCACATCCCCCTTTGTTATATTAAGATACTTTGCATGGTAATCCGTAGTAGGTTGTACCGATACTCGGTGCCAGTGAGAAGGTAACACCAGGATATTTTCCTCCCGTTGACCAGCTAAAGGAAAGATCAGATGAAATGCGTAAACGGGTATGCGCGTATTTTAAAGTAATATGAAAAGAATTGGTACTGTTGTTTTTTGATTCCCCAAGGCCACAGATTGTAATTTGGAAGCGTGTATAAATAATTTGACCGCCTGATAAAACGGCATCTGACGGTAGATGAAATTTGTAATAAAAACCGTCGTGGAAACGCTCAACCGTATGGGCATCCCATTCTTCCGACTCACTTCTCTGGTAAGTTTTATTCGTTGCGGCATAGCGCTCCGTATAATCCGCTGTCCAAAAGATCCGTAGTAATGCCTCGTTCCGTTGACTGTGTGCATATATGTATGCCCATTCTCACATAACCGTCGTAGCTGGATGGCGGTTCTTCCATACCGCCGTAATCTTCGCTAGGGGCGCGCAGCTGGCGGTTTTGTTTTGAGGCTTCTTCCATGACGGCAAGCTCAAAAGATTCTTTTCATTTGTATTTTCTGCCCGGATGGCGTCTCTTTGATATACTGCGTTATTACTTCAAATGCAGAGCCGCCCTCCATCGCATCCAGAATCGCTTCAAAGGCCGGGTCGTTTTCCCGTGTAAAGCCTGTCTCCTTCAAGATCTGCCGGTTCGTTTCCCATCTGATAATCGTTTGGGCAATCGGAATGATATTCCTTATATTGCAATTATATCACAAAAATAAAATGATTGATATTGACAGATTGATTAAAATTTACAATATTATTTTGCAATATGTTCCAAATAAATACTTGCAATATAAAAAATTCCTGAAATGAATGAAGGGCTATTTGTGAAATCATTTTATTGATAAAATTTTATTCAAATTCTCCAAACTTACCCGCAAACAATCAAACGGGTCGCGTGGGCAGGTATCCTGCTCAATGGCAATATATTGCACGCCGCTTTCCCGGCAGGCGTGATATGCCTCCCGAAGATTCAGGTTACCGCAGCCGATTTCCGCGAAGGTTGGCGTATTGTCTATGACCGCATAATCTTTAAAATGGCAAACCTTCATGCGCCCGGCAACACGGCGGATATACTCCGCAGGATTGACGCCGCCGTATTGGAGCCAGTAGGTATCGAGGATGAAGCCGAACTCTTTTTCGTCGGAATCCTCAATCAGCATGTCAAGCCTCAGCCTGCCGTTCTCCAGCCGTTCCAGCTCAAAGGCGTGGTTGTGATAGGCAAAGCGAAGTCCTGCATCCGCAATCCGTTTTGCGATTTCACCCGCATCCTTGAGAAAGGCGGAAATGCCCGCGACGGAGCCGTGATACTCGCTCGGCAAATACCCCAGGCCGATGGTATCGCAGTGCAGGAGCCGGTGCTCCGCGATCAAGCGTCCAGATCATCGCGCATCCGCTCCCATGGGCTGTGTGTGATGCACACGTCAAGCTCGAGCTCCGCCACCAGCGCGGCGAGGCGGCCCGGCTCAATCGGCCCAAATCCGGAAATCTGAATCGCCTGAAAGCCAATCGCTTTTATTTTGCGAAGCGTTGTTCCAATCGCCTCCGGGGTTTTGGTAAAATCGCGCACAGTATAGAGCTGCGCCGCGGGGCAGATGCAGCGGTTTTTTGGATTCATGGAAAGGCCTCCTGTTCCTATTGCTCGCCAGTCTATTTTTCTATATAATACAGAGAAAGCAGGAAAAGGGGAAGGGCTTTTTACCGGATTCATTGAGGAAATTACGAAAACCGCTTTCCCAAACCAATTAAAATCGATATGGATGGAAAGGGTGTGCCCTATGGCTGCCAAACTGAATGCTAAAATCATCTCCTCTCTCGAAAAATGCTTCCACGATGAAGCGCTCTCCGATCATCCGCGCCTGAAAAAGGCCTCCAGCTGCGCAACGAACGATATTCCTTTCAGCTCGCCATGCAGCTACAGGATCGAACATGTAAGGATAAAAAGGAAGTTTACCTCCGGGTGAAATCCGCCCTAGCGGCTTATTTGGAAGTTAAGCTGGTGCGGGAAGTGCCCTCCATGTTCCCCTGTTACGGGGACGCCCGCAGGCGGGAGTACCTGCGCCGCACACCGGGGCTTTATCCGGATTTGTTGGAGCCGTTGGCAGAGGGCCGGGAGATTCCGCTCGTGCCGGGCCAGCTGCGCAGCCTTTGGTTTACGATAGAGCCGCACGTGGGGATGCCTACCGGTGAGCAGAAAATCGAACTGGAATTATTAGATGAAAATAGCATGTTGCTTGCCCGGGAGACGCTGGCGCTGACGGTGATCGGGATGGATTTACCTGCACAGGGGCTTACCTTTACACAGTGGTTCCACTGCGACTGTCTGGCCGTTTATTATGGGGCGCACGTGTTCAGTGAACGCCATTGGGAAATCATTGAAAACTTTTTGCGCACTGCGCGCCGTTATGGAATGAATATGGTGCTCACTCCGGTATTCACTCCACCGCTGGATACGGCGGTCGGCGCGGAGCGTCCCACGGTACAGTTGGTCGATGTGACGGTAGAGGGCGGGAAATACCGCTTTGGATTTGAGAAGTTGGATCGCTGGGTGCATCTGTGCCTGCGGCTGGGGTTTGAGCAATTTGAAATTTCTCACTTCTTTACGCAATGGGGCGCAGCGCACGCGCGAAAATAGTCGCCCGGGTGGAGGGGCGGACAAAGCGTATTTTCGGCTGGGAAACAGAGGCGGCGGGGGAGGCATACGCCTCATTTTTACACGCGTTTCTGGACGCGCTGATTCCGCATTTAAAGGAACTGGGAATAGACAGCCGCTGCCGCTTCCATATTTCCGACGAGCCGTCAGAGGATAGCCTCGGCAATTATCAGGCCGCGAAGCGAATCGTGGAAGAGCGGCTGAAGGGCTATCCAATCATGGATGCGCTTTCTAGCTATGAATTTTACAGGCAGGGGGTATCCGAATGCCCAATCCCGTCCAACGATCACATCGAGCCTTTCCTTGAGCACAGCGTGCCCCATTTGTGGACGTATTATTGTTGTGGGCAATCGAATGGGGTGAGCAACCGTTTTTTATCCATGCCGTCTGTGAATAACCGCATCATTGGAACACAGTTTTATAAATATGGAATAGAAGGCTTCCTCCATTGGGGATATAATTTTTATTTTTCACAGTTATCGCGCCATGCGGTCAACCCGTTCCTGGTGACGGATGGCGATTATATGGTGCCGTCGGGCGACGCGTTTTCCGTTTATCCCGCGCCGGACGGGACGGCATGGGAATCGCTGCGGCTGGTTGTGTTTCACGAGGCGTTGCAGGATCAGCGCGCACTGGAGCTGTGTGAATCGCTCTATGGGCGGGCGTTTGTGATGCGCTTGCTGGAGGGAGGCCTGCGCGGCCGGATTACCTTTAGCAGCTATCCGCGCAGGGCGGCGTTCCTCCTTCGGGTGCGCGAGCGTGTCAATGCGGCGATTGCGGCGCGGCAGGAAAATGCGGAGGTATGAACTGGTAAAAGGCGGATTGTTGTGCAAAACGTCTTATATAAAGCAAAGGAATCATCCGATATTATACCGATTGACAAGTTTTGTTTGACGATATAGAATTATCTTAATTACAGAAAGGGGGATACAGAAGGTGAAAACCAGAAGAATTACCGCAATTTTGCTTATCGCCTGCCTGCTGATCGCAGCGGCGATGCCGGTGCAGGCGGCGCCGGGGAAGCAGGCGCTTCCTCTTTCCGCCGGAATTGAGGCGCTGCGCGGCCAGTTTGAAAGCGGCTGCGGGCCGGAAGCGGTGGGTATGCGATCGACTACTCCTACTATGCGCCCGCCGAAAAGGGTGACACACAGAAATATCCGCTGGTGATCTGGCTGCATGGAATGATGCAGGGCGGTGAGCCGGGCCAGCCAGTAAAAAATAATGATTTTGCCTATTGGTCGAGTGCAGAGTTTCAAAAAAGGTTTACCGGCGCGGGCGGAGCATATCTTTTTGTGCCGCGTTCCCATGAGGAGCAGTATCTATATTGGAATGATTCTATGATTGTGCCGCTCAAGGCTGCAATTGATGATTTTATTGCACAGCACAGGGATACCATTGATACAACGCGGATTTATATCGGCGGATTTTCGATGGGCGGTAAGATGACGCTGAAAATGACGATCGCTTATCCTTCTTTTTTTGCGGCTGCGTTTCCGATTTGCCCTGCTTTTTTTAAGCCTACCAAAAGACAGATGCATTTCATAAAAGATATTCCCATGTGGTTTGTTGCCAGCAAGTATGATGCTATTGCAGGCTACTATTCCTTTGTAGAATACGAGTGGGAATATTTAACTGCTGTAACAAGCCGCCCGGCGGATGATCGGCTGTCCGTGCTCGGCACGGTTAAGAATCCAGACGGTACGCAGGCGGAGAGCGACCATGCCGCGTGGGTTGCGGTCACCTATGATATGTTCACCTATGACAACGGCGGCTATTACAATATGGAAACAAGGGATGGCTGTGGGCGCCCGATCGCGCTTACACATCCGGAAGGGATGATTTCCTGGCTTTCCCAATTTGCTTCTAATTATGACGGCACCCCTTCGCAGGGCAGTGGGAGTTATCGGGTGAGAAGTCTCTGCGAGGAATTAGGGCGTCTAATTTGCATGATTCCGGAGATCCTGCGCACATTGATCCAAATTGAGTTGGATCGGATCGGTGTTATTTAGTATGGAATAGATCGCCTTATGGATTTGGGTGGACATTGTGCCGAGAGAGGAAAGTGGATATTGGAAAAAGGCCGCCGCAGAATGTAAAGCGTTCTGCGGCGGCTCTTTTCATGCCGATCATACCGGTAAGTAATAAAAAGAGCCGGCAGATGGCTGCCCTCATAAGCAGTGTGTATCCCTTACTCTGTTCTGGTGAAAGCAAGCTTTGCTTCACAAACAAGATTGCCATGCAAAATGAATTGTTTTATCGATAGTCTTGTTTTATTTTTAGGTATGGTTGACATATCTCACCTCCTTGTGTACAATAAAAAATGACAATTTGGCGGAAGGGGGAACCGATGCTTCCGCCAGATGCAATGAATCTGAAAGGGTGAAAAAAATGAAGAAAACCAGAAAAATGCTCAGCCTGATTTTAGCGGTCGTAATGCTGTGCTCTGTTTTTGCAGCTGCAACGAGCGCCTTCGCAGCGAACTCAGGCCCGTATTCCTATGAGCTGATCAATGACGGCAAGGAGGTTAAGATCACTGCCTATAACGAAAATAAAGCGATCTTGTCCATCCCATCCAGAATTGCGGGCAAGCCCGTTACCGTGATTGGCTCCTATGCCTTTAGCCGAATCGGAAGGCTGCAAAATGTATACCTGCCGTTAACGGTGAAAACCATTGAAGATCATGCGTTTTACGAGAGCGACCGGATCACTTTCATCACGATTCCCTCTAATGTGAGGGTCATCGGCGACTATGCTTTTGCGGGCTGCGGAAGGCTCGAGTGGGTTTCTATCCTGAACGGCACGCAGTCCATCGGCAACTACGCGTTCAGCGGCTGTAGCCGTTTGGGGAGCATTAAGCTGCTAGGAGCGTTCGTACGGTTGGCGACTATGCGTTCAGCGGATGCGGCCGCTTAGAGAGCGCCAGCATGAAGGGCGTTGCAACCATCGGCGCGGGCGCATTTTCCGCTTGCAATCGGCTGGAAAAGGTGCATTTCCCCAAAACACTGACGAATATCGGCGACCGTGCTTTTTGGGGCGATGTTCGCCTGATGAAGGTCTATTTTGATGGCAACGCGCCGGAGCTTGGCAGCAATGTTTTCTCGTTGATTGAAAACAATGCAAAGCTCTATCACAAAGCCGGCAACAAAACCTTCCAGGGCGGCGAGTGGGAGCGCTTTCAGGAGAAGACCTTCCTGATCTGCTTGTTCTAATGACAGCACGATAGCAGTAGCCCTGTGCACTAGCGGGTAGTGTGCACAGGGCTTTTTTAAGCGTAGGCCGGCGTTCGGGCCAGCTGTGTCCGGATTTTTGGGAGAGAACCAGCTAAACGGCTGCTGGAATACCATCTATTTGGCAGGCAGAATGAGCCGGCTGCCGAAGCAACAAAAAGCAATGGACAAATGTGGATTCCTTAAGGGGACTACATTTGTCCATTGCTTTTTATTTTGAGAATGCGGTGGTGAAATCCGGACTGCCGTTATGCGGCGTTGGTTTGACCGGCGGCTGTTTCTGAAATACTGGGGCTGGATTCCGAGGGGGTTTGCGGGGTGGAGGTATCCGTTGGATAGTCAAAACCGTGCATAAAGCCGTTGAGCTCCACAGAACAGACGTCCCCGCCGATCACCTGCCCCTCATAGACGAGTAGGTTTGCATGGATGCAGCCGCTGTCTGCCGCATACCCCGGATAATTTTTGATTGCATAGGTCCATCGTTTGACCCGTTTTCCCTGATATTTCGTCAGGTCGAAGCCCTGTTCCTTTTGGATCGCATTGTATTTTTCATAAACCTCGTCAAATTCCGGCGGGATGATCACTTCTGCAACCTCAACCGGATCTTCATCGAAGCTCCATCCGAATTGCGACAGGAATGCAACGCGCTGCTCCGCATTTTCCGCCTTGATATTCAGCACGCTGTCGGCTTCTGCCGGCTGGTGGAGACGTGTTACGAGAAGCATGGCGAGCACAAGCAGGACGACGAGCAGAACCAGAATGACCATTTTAATTTTTGAAGATTTTACAGAGTATACAAACATGTCAACCACCTCACAAATCTTTATGCGAACCAGAGGTTTTTCATGCGTCCTCGAAATGCGATATCAACAATTTATATAGAAAAGTTTTTCAAACTTGAATTTTTTATGAAAACCTATAAAAGCTATTTGTAATGTGCTATAATGATTTTCAAATTTCGGCCGCTCCAAGCTGGAAGCAAAGAGGGCTACAGAGCGGCTGTAAGCCGGCAGGAGGTGATACTGTGGCATCCAAAACGGTCAATGAAATCCTGCAAGCAGAACGGCAGGCCGACCTCGCTGTGGAGCAGGCTCACGCGCAGGCAAAGGAGCTGATACGGCAGGCGCGGGAGGATGGCGCGAGCCTCCTCGCAGAGCAAACGAATCTGGCACGCCAGGAAGCGGATGTACTGCGGCGAGAAACAAAGGAGCAGGCAGAGGAAATCCTGCGCAAAATGGAGCAGGAAGGCTACAGGCAGGCGAGTGCTCTGCGCGATGGCGTGCAGGCGAAGCAGTTGGGCGCCGCCACAACGGTAATCCGCTGTATAATCCCGCAATACCCCATAGAAGGGAGACGCTCTGATGGCAAAATGTAAGATGAAGCGCATTGAGATCGCCGCTCTGCTCAGCGATAGCAAAAAGATTGTAGAGCGGTTGCAGCGCCGGGGTGTGGTGGAAATCTGTGATAATACGGATGAGGAGCTAGTGCGCCTCAACACACAGGCGATGATCGGCGTTTTTGAAAAAAATTTGAATTTGGCAGAGCAGGCGAAGGAGATCATGGCGCGCTATGTGCCGGTGAAAACCGGTTTGTTCGACTCCCTACGGGGGCGGCGCGAGCTCACCACAGAAGCTTTTGGCAAGCAGGTTGAGCAAGCGGAGCGTATGCTCAAGAAGTGCTATGATATTGTATCGCTGGAAAAACAAATCCATGACGCTTCTGAAGAAATGATCCGCCTGCGCACCCAAATGGATGCGCTGGAGCCCTGGCGAAAGCTGGATGTCTCCATGGCGGCCGCCTCAACGCGCCGCACGCCCTGCTTTGCAGGCAGCCTGCCCGGCTTCCACTCCGCTGAGGAGCTCACGGCGTTTCTACGGGAAGGGGACAATGCTCCGACAGCATTTGAATTGGAGGTCGCTTTCGCCACAAAAGAGCAAACCTGCATTTGGGTGATCTGCTGGATACCATTGCGCAGCAGGTGGAGGAGGCGCTGCGGGCGCAGGGCTTTGCCCGCCCGTCCGACCCGGGAAAGGAGCCGCCGGAGCAGTGCATCCGGGCAATGCAGCTGCGCACGGGCGAATGTGAAGAGGCTGTAAACCGGGCGCGCAAGGAGATTGCCGGCTTCACTGGCTGTGAACCGGGCATTGATTTCCTGATCGATTATTTTACCATGCGCAAGGAAAAATATGAGGTGCTCAACCGTTTGGGCATGACGAAAAACACCATGATCCTCGAAGGATATCTTCCAGAAAGAGAAGTCACCCGGCTGGTCAACGAGCTGGAGCAGCGCTTTCGCGTTGCCATCACGATTTCCGAGCCGGAGGAGGATGAGGATGTGCCGTGCTCCTGGAGAACAATGGGTTCTCCTCACCGGTGGAGCCGATCACAGAGATGTATGCCCTGCCGGCGAAGAAGGATATCGACCCCACGCCGGTCATGGCGGTGTTCTACTATTTGTTTTTTGGCCTGATGCTCTCCGACGCAGGCTATGGCTGCCTGATGGTGCTTGTATCAGCCTCGCGCTGAAAAAGTTCCCGCTGGAAGGCAACATGCGCAAAACGATGAAGATGTTTCTTTATTCCGGCGTGTCCACCATCTTTTGGGGCGCGCTGTTCGGCACCTGGTTCGGCGATATTGTGCCGGTTATTTGCAAAAACTTTTTGCATCGGCCCGCACCGCGGATGGCGATCTGGTTTGATCCGGTGAGCGACCCGATGAAGCTGCTGCTGTTCTCGCTGGGGCTTGGCATTTTGCATTTATTTTTGGGCCTGGGCGTGCATTTCTATCAGCTCTGGACGGCTGGCAAGCGCTGGGACGCCTTCTGCGACACAGCGCCGATTTATCTTTTGGTGCTGGGGGCGGCGCCGGTAGGCGCAGGCATGCTCACCGAGGTGCCCGCCATCCTGAATACCATTGGGATGTATGTGATGCTCGTGGGAGTGATTCTGATTATTCTGACGGCGAGCCGTACCTCCAAAAATATCTTTGCCCGCCTGGGCGGGGGGCTTTACGGGCTGTATAATGCGGCCTCCGGCTACCTTAGCGACGTATTGTCCTATTCCCGCCTGCTGGCATTGGGGCTTGCAACCGGCGTGATCGGGCAGGTGGTAAACCTGTTGGGCACGATCCCGGAGAATCCGATTGTAAAGGGCATTTTGCTCTTCTTCGTTTTTATTGTCGGGCACACGCTCAATATGGCGATTAACATGCTCGGCGCATATGTGCATACCAACCGGCTTCAGTATGTAGAGCTGTTTTCCAAATTCTATGAGGGTGGAGGCCGCGCCTTCAAGCCCTTTGCCGTACACACGAAGTATGTGAAATTCAAGGAGGAAGCGTAGCGCGAAAGAAGCTTTCGCGCCACGAAAGAGCGTTTTTTTGGCTCTGAAGAAGCCAAATTCCGCTTCACGGGAATCGCCGCTTTTTCACCACTATTTGCGCCTTGCGCGCAGCGAAAGGAATGATTTTTATTATGAATAGTTTAGGCGTAGCATTTGCAGTTTTGGGTGCGGTTTTGGCCGCTTTGATGGCAGGTATCGGCTCTGCAAAAGGCGTTGGAATCGCAGGTGAGGCGGCCGCAGGCGTGATCGCAGAGGATCCCGGCAAGTTCGGCAAGCTTCTGCTGTTGCAGCTTTTGCCCGGCACACAGGGCCTTTACGGCCTTTTGACCGCCGTGCTGGTTTTAAACCGAATCGGCCTGCTGGGTGGCAATCCGGTAGAATTGACCACAGCGCACGGCCTGATGTATCTAGCCGCTTGCCTGCCGATTGCCATTGTCGGCCTGTTTTCCGCCATTGCCCAGGGGCGCACGGCTGCCGCCGGCATCGGCGTGGTGGCTAAGAAGCCCGATCAAAACGGCAAGGCAATCACAATGGCCGTTTTGGTTGAGACATATGCAGTGCTTGCACTGCTGATCTCCCTGCTGACGGTGCTCAATCTGTAATCCATTTGGATCAAGTGGAAATGCAGTGCACAATCTGCAAGCTCCATAGAAAGGATGGTCATGCCAATGACAGGCCTTGAAGAGATGAAGGCGGCCATTGAAGAAGAGAGCCGTTTAGAATGCGCTGAGATTGGCCGACGGGCGCAGGAGCAGGCCGCAACAATCCGGGAGGAAGCGCAGGCAGCCGCTGCTGCCCGCTACCAGGAAATGGTATTGGATGCGCGCCGGGAATGCGCAGGCGAGCTCCAACGGGCAAAACCGAGGGAGAGATGGAAGTGAAACGGCTGCTGCTGCGCACCAAAACAGAGCTGATCGATGAAACCATCGCAATGGCGCTGCGCCGGCTGCGGGAATTGCCGGATGGGGATTATTTTAACGTGCTTCAAACGCTTGCACTTTCCTACGCGCGCAAGGGGGAAGGGGAGCTGCTGCTCTCCCAGCGGGATCTGCAAAGATTGCCCGCAGATTTTGCCGATACGCTGAATGGAATGCTGAAAAACCAGGGCGCGCAGGTTCACATTGGCGCGCAATACGCGAAGATTGCCGACGGTTTTTTGCTTGCATACGGCGATATCGAAGTGAATTGCAGCTTTGAGGCGCTGCTGGAAGCGTCGCTGGAACAGGTGAAGGATGCTCTGAGCCGGGAACTCTTTGCTTAAATACGGCGCTTATGGAAGGATGTCATGCCGATGAAAGATACCGAATATACCTTTGCCGTTGCCCGGATTCGGGCAAATGAAACGCATCTCATTGGAAAAAACGAAATGGAGCAATTGCTTTTGGCGCCCGATCTGCGGGCAGCGTTGCAGCTTTTGGCGGATCAGGCTGGGAAACACAGGGCGCGCTGGAGGATCCAAACGAGATGCTGCGCGAGCAGGCAGCACGGATGTGGAGCTTGCTCACAGAGGTGGCTCCGGATGTGGGCGAGCTTTCGTTCCTGACGGCAAAGAATGATTTTCATAACTTGAAGGCCGCATTGAAAAGCCTTGTCAGCGATCAATCCCCGGAGCCTTACTGGATGCACCCCAATTCGGTGCCGGTGAAGCTCATTTGGGAGGCGGTATCCAACCGGAGTTTCAGCCGGCTGCCCACCCGGATGCAGCAGCCCGGCCGGCTGGCTTATGAGCTGCTGGTGCGCGCCTCGGATGGTCAGCGGGCGGATGCCCTTTTAGATCGGGCCGCGCTGGAAACAGCCAAAGGCCGGGCGGAGGAAACAGGCAGTAAATTTGCAATACGGCTCGCGGAGCTCATGTGCGTAACTTCAGATTTGAAGATTGCACTGCGTGCCGTTCACACCGGGCGGGACGAACGCTTTTTGCAGGATGCCCTTTGCGAATGCGAAACACTGCGCAAATCTGCTTTGATCGCGGCCGCTGGGCGAGGTGCGCAGGAGCTGACGCAGTATCTTTCAGAAACCGCCTATGCGGCGTGCGTGCCCGTGTTTGCAAAAAGCTTCGCATCGTTTGAAAAATGGTGCGATGATCTTTTGATGCAGCAGCTTGACGAGGCGCGGCGGGTGAGCTTCGGGCTTGCCCCGTTGATTGCCTATTATGTGGCGCGGGACGCGGAGATCAAAAACATTCGCATCCTGCTCTCCTGCAAGCGGTTGGGGCTTCCGGCAGATCAAATCCGGGAAAGGATGCGTGAAGCGTATGTATAAAATTGCGGTCATGGGCGACCGGGACAGCGTATCCGGCTTCGCCTCCCTGGGGCTGGAAATTTTCCCGGAGGAGGATGCCGAGCGCGCGGCCACTACGCTGCGCAAAATGATCTCCGGCGGTTATGCGGTGATTTTTATGACGGAAAAGCTGGCCGCCCAGTTGGAAGCGGAAATCGATCAATACCGGCATATGCCCGTGCCGGCCATCATCGATCCCGGGCGTGACGGGCAACACGGGGCTGGGGCTGAGAAGCGTGAGCAAGAGCGTTGAAAAAGCGGTCGGCTCGGATATCATTGGGGCATGAAATAATGAGGCGAGCGTGGTGCGCTTATCTGCATGAAACGCAGTGCGAAAGCAAGCTTCACACATCGAAATTTTGGCTGCGCAAAGCCGTGCGATTTTGCGGCTCGGCGCAAGAAAGGAATGGTCATACCTATGAGCACAGGTTCCGTTGTCAAGGTGGCCGGGCCGCTCGTCGTTGCGCAGGGGATGCGGGACGCAAACATGTTTGACGTGGTGCGGGTGAGCTCCCAGCGCCTGATTGGTGAAATTATTGAGATGCATGGGGATCGCGCATCGATTCAAGTATATGAAGAAACATCAGGCCTCGGAACCGGCGCGCCGGTCGAATCTACTGGCGAGCCGATGAGCGTTGAGCTTGGCCCGGGCTTGATCGGCAGCATTTTTGACGGCATCCAGCGCCCGCTGGATGATATCATGAAGGTTGCAGGCAACAATTTATCCCGCGGCGTGGAGGTGCCCTCCCTCAAGCGCGACCGCAAATGGAGGTTTGAGCCCCGCGTAAAGGTGGGCGATCAGGTGAAAGCCTGTGATATCATCGGCACCGTGCAGGAAACGGACGTTGTCGTCCACAAGATCATGGTGCCCAATGGGGTGGAGGGGGAAGTTACCTCCATCCATGCGGGCGAATTTACCGTGACGGACACGGTATGCACGGTGAAAACGGCCAAGGGAGAAAAGGCGCTTACCCTCATGCAGCGCTGGCCGGTGCGGCGCGGCAGGCCTTACCGGCGCAAGCTCTCCCCGGATGAGCCGCTCATCACCGGGCAGCGCGTGATCGACTGCCTGTTCCCCCTTGCCAAGGGCGGCGTGGCGGCGATCCCGGGCCATTTGGCAGCGGCAAAACGGTCACACAGCATCAGCTTGCCAAATGGGCGGAGGCCGATATTGTGGTTTATATCGCTGCGGCGAGCGTGGCAATGAGATGACAGATGTTTTGAACGAGTTCCCAGAGCTGATTGATCCGCATACGGGCAAATCCCTGATGGAGCGCACTGTCCTGATCGCCAATACGTCCGATATGCCGGTGGCGGCGCGTGAAGCGTCCATCTATACGGGCATCACGATGGCGGAATATTTCCGTGATATGGCTACTCCGTTGCGCTAATGGCGGATTCTACCTCTCGTTGGGCGGAAGCCTGCGTGAGATGAGCGGCCGGCTGGAGGAGATGCCGGGCGAGGAGGGCTACCCCGCGTATCTCGGCAGCCGCCTTGCGCAGTTCTATGAGCGGGCAGGGCGCGTGATCTCATTGGGCACAGAGGGCCGCGAGGGCGCACTGTCCGTCATCGGTGCGGTATCTCCGCCCGGCGGCGATATTTCAGAACCCGTCTCGCAGGCGACGCTTCGCATCGTCAAGGTTTTCTGGGGATTGGATGCAAACCTTGCGTATAAGCGCCATTTCCCGGCGATCAACTGGTTGACGAGCTATTCCCTTTATACAGATTTGCTCAGCGGCTGGTTCCATCAGCATGTCGACGCAGATTGGATGCCGCTGCGCGGGCGGATGCTGCATCTGTTGCAGGAGGAGGCCGAGCTTGACGAAATCGTAAAGCTCGTCGGTATGGACGCACTTTCCCCCAGCGACCGGCTGAAAATGGAAACGGCGCGTTCGATCCGCGAGGATTTTCTGCATCAGCTTGCGTTTCATGAGGTTGATACCTATACAAGCCTCCAAAAGCAGCTTCTGATGATGCGGTTGATTCTCAATTTTTATGATCTGGCGAACGAGACACTCGGGCAGGGCGGAGAGATCGAGAAAATTGTCACACTGCCCGTTCGTGAGGAGATCGGCCGGTTTAAATATGTGCCGGAGGATCAGATTGGGGAAGCGTTTGGCCGCATCAGCACCGATCTTGTCAACCAGATGAAAGAAACGATAGGGGAGGAACGTTTATAGGAGAACGGGGTTCCCCTTTCTCCAATAAACAGGTTTTGCGCCTTTTCTCCGCCATAGGCGGAACGTTCAGATTGGTTGAAGCAGGCGCAATTCCCGGCCTCTGGAAAGGAATGACGATTCATTATGCCAGTTGAATACAGAACCATAGAAGAAGTCGCCGGCCCCCTGATGCTGGTGCGCGACGTGCAGAACGTCACCTATAACGAATTGGGCGAAATCGAGCTGGAAAGCGGCGAAAAGCGCCGCTGCCGTGTGCTGGAGGTTGACGGGTCGAATGCGCTTGTCCAACTGTTCGAGAGCTCCACGGGCATCAACCTCTCCAACAGCAAGGTGCGCTTCCTCGGCCGCCAGATGGAGCTTGGCGTATCCGAGGATATGCTCGGCCGCGTGTTTGATGGATTGGGCCGGCCGATTGACGATGGGCCGGAGATCATCCCGGAAAAACGCATGGACGTCAACGGCCTGCCAATCAACCGGTGGCGCGCAGCTATCCGCAGGAGTTTATCCAAACGGGCGTTTCCGCCATCGACGGGCTGAACACCCTCGTGCGTGGGCAGAAGCTGCCGATCTTCTCCGCGAGCGGCCTGCCGCATGCGAACCTGGCCGCCCAGATCGCGCGGCAGGCGAAGGTGCGCGGCACGGATGAGCCCTTTGCCGTGGTGTTCGCCGCGATGGGCATCACGTTTGAGGAGTCGAATTTCTTCATTGATTCCTTTCGCGAGACCGGCGCGCTGGAGCGGACGGTGCTCTTTGTAAACCTTGCAAACGACCCGGCCATCGAGCGGATTTCCACGCCGAAGATGGCGCTCACCGCCGCGGAATACCTGGCGTTTGAAAAGAATATGCATGTGCTCGTGATCCTGACGGACATCACAAACTATGCCGACGCGCTGCGCGAGGTTTCCGCCGCGCGCAAGGAGTGCCCGGCAGGCGCGGCTACCCCGGCTACATGTATACGGATCTCGCCTCTATCTATGAGCGCGCGGGCCGCCAGCAGGGAAAGGATGGCAGCATCACCATGATTCCGATCCTCTCCATGCCGGAGGACGATAAGACCCACCCGATCCCCGATCTGACGGGCTATATCACGGAGGGGCAGATTATCCTCAGCCGTGAGCTGTACCGCAAGGGCGTCACGCCGCCCATCGACGTGTTGCCGTCGCTCTCCCGTTTGAAGGATAAGGGCATTGGGCGCGGCAAAACGCGCGAGGATCACTCCGATACCATGAATCAGCTCTTCTCCGCCTACGCGCGCGGCAAGGAGGCCAAGGAGCTCATGGTCATCCTCGGCGAAGCGGCGCTGACTGATATTGACAAGCTCTATGCGAAGTTCGCGGACGCGTTCGAAAAGGAATATGTCTCTCAGGGGTACGATGCGAACCGCTCCATTGAGGAAACGCTCGACATCGGCTGGAAACTGCTGCGCATTCTGCCCAGAAGCGAGCTCAAGCGCATCCGGACGAATATCTCGATCGGTATTACGACGAAACGTAAAGGGGTGAAGCTTTGTGGCGATACTCAACGTGAACCCCACCCGCATGGAGCTGAGCAACTTAAAGCGCAAGCTTGCCACCGCGCGCAAGGGGCATAAGCTCCTCAAGGATAAGCGCGATGAGCTGATGCGCCAGTTCCTTGACCTTGTGCGGGAGAACAAAACCCTCCGCCGTGAGGTGGAGGCCGGCATTGAAGAGGCCAACCGCCACATGGCGGTTGCGCGCAGCGTGATGCAGGATGAGGTGCTCTCCGTCGCGCTGATGATCCCCAAGCAGGAGATGCATCTGGAGATTGAGGAAAAGGATATCATGAGCGTGCGCATCCCGGTTTACCGCACACAGCTCAAAACGGCGGATGAAAACGATATCTTCCCCTATGGCTACGCCTTCACCTCCGGAGACCTGGACGACGCGGTGCGCGCCCTTTCGGAGATTATGCCGAAGATGCTCAGGCTTGCGGAGGTGGAAAAATCCTGCCAGCTTATGGCGGAGGAGATCGAGAAGACTAGGCGGCGCGTCAACGCCCTGGAGCACGTGATGATTCCTCAATATGAGGAGACGATTAAATTCATCACGATGAAGCTCGATGAAAATGAGCGCAGCACCACGACGCGGCTGATGAAGGTGAAAGATATGATGCTCGAGCAGGCGCATCATTATAAGGACCCACGCGACGTGATGTGAAGGATCAGCACAGTGAAAGGCCCGGTGTGTTTGTAAAACGCTCCGGGCCGAATATTTGCTCCGGAGCCAAGCATGTTGGCTGGTATAGGAAAGGGACAAGCTTCGTTCCACCTCCTTCGGACATATCATGGAATATGCGATTGGAGGTGATCCATATGGCTACTATGCAGGCTCTCGTAATCGGCGTAGAGCGCAATCGCCTGCTTGTGCTGGATTTTTCAACCCGGCGGCGGGTGATCGTGAACACACCCAGCGCGCGCCGGTTCCACCGGGGCGATATCGTCCGCATTCGATATAACGGGGTGATGACCGCCAGCATCCCGCCGCAGATATATGCGCAAAATATTTTTGCGATCCCAAGGGGAATCTTTTGGTGAAATTGGTGCTGAAAGCACATAAATGGATTCAAACAGGTCGTTTGAATCATTGAAAAAATGCCTGTCGGCGCGAAACGCCTCCTGCCGCAGAGCGGCAACGCCATTTTTCGCAGGGGGTTAGCTTTGTGCGTATGACACAATAAATTTTAGGCAGCTGCGCAATGGGCGCATTCCGCGGCTGCCTCTTTCTATGAATAGAATTGGCCTGTCGCTCTCAGCTTTCAGAATGCAAGGAGTTTTGAATTTAAACAGTTGACATTCCTATGCGAATTCTGTAGAATGTTGATGTAAAAAATATCCATCTGTTACAGGCAGATTGGCGGTTATAGCATAGGTTTCACAGTTGCATCAGTGTACAGGGGTACACATCGGTTTTTAGCATTGTGGCCAAGCCCCTGGCTGAAAACTCCAAAGGACCGTCAAGGCGTCCCAGACGCAGGATGACAAGGCTGTCGCCAGTCGAGCCCGAGAACGCAGTCGGCATGCGTTTGGGCACGCCCTGACGGCGATGTTCTCCCTGTACACTGATGCTTTCTTTGCTCAAAACATTTGGGGGGGAGGTGCGCCCGGTTTTTCTTGCATTCCCCCTTGCATTTTCTCCACAAACCTTCTATAATACAAGCAGGACGAACAAATGTGCGAATTAAAATCGGAGGGATTTTTTACTATGGCGGATAAACAAAAAGCGCTGGATACCGCGCTCGCGCAGATTGAAAAACAATATGGCAAGGGCGCGATCATGCGCCTGGGGCAAAACAACGGCATGAACGTCGCGTCGATCCCGACGGGCTCCATCTCCCTTGACGTCGCCACCGGCATCGGCGGCCTGCCACGCGGTAGGATTATTGAAATTTACGGCCCGGAATCCTCCGGTAAAACCACCCTGGCGCTGCATGTCATCGCCCAGGCTCAGAAGGCCGGGGGAGAAGCCGCATTTATCGATGCGGAGCATGCGCTTGATCCGATCTATGCAGAAAATCTCGGCGTGGATGTAGATTCCCTGCTGGTTTCCCAGCCGGATAACGGCGAGCAGGCGCTCGAAATTACGGAAGCGCTCGTGCGCTCTGGAGCGATTGATGTTGCTGTGGTCGATTCCGTGGCGGCGTTGGTGCCGCGGGCGGAGATCGAGGGCGAAATGGGCGATTCACATGTGGGTCTGCATGCAAGGCTCATGTCACAGGCATTGCGCAAGCTTGCGGGTTCCCTCTCAAAATCCAACTGCATTTTGATCTTTATCAATCAGCTGCGTGAAAAGGTCGGTGTGGTGTATGGCAACCCGGAGGTAACCACCGGCGCCGCGCGCTGAAATTTTATGCTTCCATGCGCATCGACGTGCGCCGCATTGAGCAGCTCAAGGCGGCGGGGAACGAGTTCGTCGGCTCCCGTACGCGGGCGAAGATCGTGAAAAATAAAGTGGCGCCTCCTTTTAAAGAGGCGGAATTCGATATCATGTATGGTAAAGGCATTTCCCGCGAGGGCGAGCTGCTGGATATCGGCGTGAAGCTCGATATTATCCAGAAGAGCGGCGCGTGGTTTTCTTATGGAGACAGCCGCCTTGGGCAAGGTCGTGATAATGTGAAGGAACTGTTCCGCACGAATACGGAACTGGCGGATGAGATTGAGGGGAAAATCCGGGCGAATCTCGGCAAGCTGACCAATGATCGGCGCGCTGCACCCGCCGCAGGTGCGAAGGAGCAGGCGGCTCCCACC
>ENA-OQDW01000324-OQDW01000324.1-human-gut-metagenome-genome-assembly--contig:-NODE-324-length-20808-cov-5.050046_pt1 | contig 20808 bp, 23 predicted proteins | sample MGYA00242784_ERZ504613 | MGnify/ENA primary metagenome ERZ504613 (study PRJEB26092, sample SAMD00036330) | human gut metagenome | host: Homo sapiens | study: EMG produced TPA metagenomics assembly of...
TTCCCGCAACACCTATCTGTCTATAGAGGAGCGGGAGGCAGCGCTCGTGTTAAGCCGTTCCATTTTCCTCGGAAAAGAAGATGGTGGAAAAGGGAGAGCGCGACTGCAAAAAGATTCTTGCCGCAATGACAGCGGAGATCGAAAAAGAGCCTCTTGCAAAGATTGATTATGTAAAATCGTAGATCTTGATACGATGCAGCAGGTAGAGAAGATCGACAGAGGAATCCTTGCCGCGATAGCGGTCTATATCGGAAAGACAAGACTGATCGATAATTTTATGTATGAATTGGAGAACTAGGCGATGACAATTACAATGTTGAAAGCAAAAATACACCGCGCAACAGTAACACAAGCGGAATTAGACTACGTTGGGAGCATTACCGTGGATATGGATCTGCTGGAGCAGGCGGGAATCCTGGAATACGAGAAGGTACAGATCGTGGACGTCAACAACGGCTCCCGCTTTGAGACCTACACGATTGCCGGGGAGCGCGGCAGCGGCGTAATGTGCTTAAACGGTGCGGCGGCACGCATGGTGCAGACCGGCGACAAGATTATTCTGATGGCATACGCGCAGGTGACGCCGGAGGAAGCATCAGAGCTTCGTCCGACAGTGCTCTTCGTGGATGAGAAAAATAAAGTCACAAAGGTAACAAATTACGAAAAACACGGAGAAATCGGATAGTAAAGGATTGTTTCATAAAATTCAATGGACTATAATGATTCTTATGAGTACGTGGAAAAGGCATTGGACAAAGGAGAATGATTATGCCGCAGAATTTTTATGAACTGGTCTGGATTTTTATTATCTATGCATTTATCGGTTGGTGTACCGAGGTATCTTACGCTGCACTCGATACCGGAAAGTTCGTGAACCGTGGATTTTTAAACGGTCCGTACTGTCCGATCTACGGGTGCGGCGTGGTGATTGTGGTTGCCATCCTGACACCTCTGAAAGAAAATCTGCTGATCCTGTTTGCAGGATCTTTTCTTCTTACCTCTGTGCTGGAATACATTACGGGTTATATTCTGGAAAAAGTATTTCACAACAAGTGGTGGGACTATTCTGACAAACCATTCAACATCAAAGGTTACGTCTGCCTGAAGTTTTCAATCTACTGGGGACTGGCATGTACCTTTATCATGGATATCATTCATCCGATCATCTATGCCGCCATCCGCTTTATTCCGTTCGTGCTTGGCGTAGTGCTGCTCAGTATTATCATGTGCGTGTTCGCGGCAGACTGCATCATCACGGTGACGACGATTCTGAAATTCAATAAGCGCTTAAAGGTCATGGATGAGATGGCGGCGTCTATTCACCGGCTGTCCGATGAGATCGGCGAAAATATCTATGAAAATGTGACAGACGTTATTGAAAAATCCGAGAAATTCCAGGAAACACATGTGGAGCTGATGGATAAGATCAGCGAGACGAAGGAAAATATTTACGGGCTGCCGCAGACAGCGAAGGATAAACTTGCGGAGACGACGGGAGCGGCGAAGGATAAGCTTGCGGAGACGACGGGAGCAGCGAAGGATAAGTTTGCGGAGACAACGGAAGCAGCGAAGGACAAGCTCACTGAGACAACGGAAGCGGCAAAGAACAAGCTTGCGAGAAGGCAGAGAATTATGCAGCTTCCCGGGAAGAGAAAAAACGCGAGCGGGAGCTTGCACTCGAGGAGAAGAAGCGGGAGCGCGCAGAGCTTATGGAGCGCTACGAGAAGCTGTACGAAGAGAAAAGCTTTGGTTTTCAACGTCTGATGAAAGCCTTCCCGGATATGAAGTCGCGGGATAACAACGAGACGCTGGAAAAATTCAAGATTCACTTTAATATTAAAAAGAAAAGACGAAAACAAAAAAAGATCAGGCATCCTAACGCCACATACACAGCAGACAGGGAGAGGAAGAACGGTATGATAAGAACAATTCAAACAGATGAGATTACAAAAAATATCAAAGAAATGTGTATACAGGCAAATCATTACCTGTCCGCGGATATGGATGCGGCAATGAAGCGTGTCGCTGACACCGAACAGTCTGAACTCGGAAAAAAGATTTTACATCAGCTGCAGGACAACTTAAAGATTGCGGACGAGGAGATGATTCCGATCTGTCAGGACACCGGAATGGCAGTGATCTTTCTGGAAGTCGGACAGGACGTCCACTTTGAGGGCACAGCGATTGAAGATGCCGTCAACGAGGGCGTCCGTCAGGGATACACAGAGGGATTCCTGCGCAAATCCGTGGTCGGCGATCCACTGATCCGTGAAAACACAAAAGATAACACGCCGGCAGTCATTCATTATTCCATCGTGCCGGGCGATCAGGTAAAATCACCATGGCGCCGAAAGGATTTGGCAGTGAAAATATGAGCCGCGTGTTCATGTTAAAACCGGCGGACGGCATCGAGGGAGTCAAGCATGCGATCCTTACCGCTGTGAAGGATGCGGGACCGAATGCATGTCCGCCGATGGTCGTCGGAGTCGGCATAGGAGGTACATTTGAAAAATGTGCGCTTCTCGCCAAGCAGGCGCTCACGAGACCGGTCGATGAACATTCCGATATCCCCTATGTCAAAGATCTCGAGGAAGAGATGCTCTCAAAGATTAATCAGCTTGGAATCGGACCGGGAGGACTCGGAGGAACGACGACGGCACTTGCAGTGAACATCAATACCTATCCGACGCACATTGCGGGACTTCCGGTGGCTGTTAATATCTGCTGCCACGTGAACCGGCACGTTGTAAGAACACTGTAACAGAAAATATGCTAGGTTTTCCACAAACAGAAAATGAAATGTTGATAAGCAGGATGATGAGAGGGAAAGATATGGATAAACATATTACAACACCAATTACGGAAGAGGTTACCAGAGATTTAAAAGCCGGGGACTATGTCTATCTGACAGGAACAATGTATGTGGCGCGCGATGCGGCACATAAGCGCATGATCGAGGCGCTGGACCGGGGCGAGGAGCTTCCGATTGACATCAGGGATGCAACGATCTATTATATGGGACCATCTCCCGCCAGGGATGGGTGTCCGATCGGATCTGCCGGACCGACCACAGCCACCCGCATGGATAAGTATGCGCCGAGACTGTTGGATCTCGGTGAAAAGGCGATGATTGGAAAAGGAAAGCGCTCAAAAGAAGTGATTGATGCGGTGATCCGCAACCACGCCGTCTATTTTGCAGCCATCGGCGGAGCCGGCGCACTGCTTTCCAAATGCATCACAAAATCTGAGATTGTATGCTATGAGGATCTCGGAGCGGAGGCAATCCGCAAGATCGAGGTAAAAGAATTTCCGGTCATCGTCGTGATCGACCACGAGGGAAACAACCTCTACGAGACAGCAATCCAACAGTACCACACCCTCGAGGAAATGTAGCAGGTCATTTCCTCGCAACGAGGTGCAGCCGCATCTTTTTTTGCGCTTCCAGGGTAATGAGAGTCAGTCCCGATTTGCGGATCATGGTATCGTATTCGGTTTTTGTGTAGATCTTTACATCCCCGTGTCCGCAGAGATGGGCAAGCGGCATCTCGATGTGGTTCATCAGCCAGACCATCGTATCGGATGATGTATAATCGCGCAGAATCAGACGTCCTCCCTTTCGCAGGACGCGGTATACACTGTTGAAAAAATCCTGCGGATTGGGATAATGATGAAAACTGTTCGAGCAGATCACCGCATCGAAAGATTCTTCCGCAAACGGCAGATGCTCGCAGTCTCCCACAACAAACTCTGTATGGGAGAGATTCTTTGCTTTTGCCATGCGGATCATCTCCGGTGTCAGATCCAGACCTGTGTAATGTTTTTCGGGATATTTTTTATGTAAAAGCTCAATCATTGGTCCTGTTCCACAGCCACAGTCGAGCACATCCGTAAAACTCTCTTTTTCCAGTTCTTCCAGAATCGGCGGATAATCATCCTTACACATTTCATAGATGCCGGAGTGACCGCTGTCGTAGACTTTTGCCGCCTCGGTAAATTCCTTGATGGACATTGCTTTATATTCTTCCGGTGTCATTGCCATAGTATTCACATTCCTTTCTGGTTAGTTATCACTAACAGTATCATATCCCATTTTGACGGAAATGCAAATAGAAATTGGAATAAAAGAGCCTTCGGCTCTTTTTTTATTCCGGTCTTATTCCAGAACAAGCAGCAGAGACATTTTGAAGCGTCCCTTTGCGGTTACGCTGTGCAGACCGTTCTTCTCAAAACGGAAGCTCTCGCCTGCGTTTAAGGTGTAGTCGGTACCCTCGTATCCGATGACAGCTGTACCCTCAAGCGCGGTCAGGATTGCGTTGCCCGGTGCGCGGTGCGGTGTCAGTCCGGTTCCCTCATCGAATGCATGAGGACAAACTTCATCGTATCATTGTGTACGATATCCACGTTTGCAATACTTCCCTCCTCGTAAGAGATCAGTTCCTTCAGATTCAATACCTCTTTTGCTGTTACAAGATCGTTCATAGTGTTCTCCTTTTTTGTAATAATTTCTGTATAGATACAACCCTCGCCGGTTTTGACGCCGCAGAGAGTTCTCTCCGGTACGAGCAATATCTCATCCGGGTGCAGATCCATTGTTTCCGGCTGTTCACCGATGAGAAACGTTCCGGTGCCGGCGGCTCCGATATAGATGGACATCGTATCGTAGCTTTCCGGTGTGATGGATGTGCCTGCGCCCAGGGAAAACCAGGTAGCGGAATTGGAAGTGCCGAGTCCGGTATTTCGTGAGATGGTCATCTCCTCGCGGATCGGACGCTTTGCTGCGATGGTAAATACGCCTTCTGACATAGTAGATCCTTTCTGTCACATCGCTTTGTCTGTCAGGGAGACAGGTACGATGCTTTTTATTTTTTTCTGATGATGGCTGAACTCATTGACAACCACATTGACGTCAAAGGACACGGAAATATTCTTTTCTGTCAGAACCTTCTCCGTGCTGCCGTAGAAAAAAGTGCCTTTGTGATTCATCATAAAAGCCTCGTCGGCGACAGACATGGCGTTGGTCGGATAGTGCGTGTTCATGATTGCGCTGATGCCGTCCTCGTGGGAGAGCCGGTCGATCATGTTGAGAACCAGAATCTGATTGTGAAAATCAAGACCTGTCTCCGGCTCGTCGAGAATGATCAGCTTCGGTTCATTGATCAGTGCGCGCGCAATCAGTACCATCTGAAGTTCTCCGCCGCTCATGCGGTTGCAGTCCTTTTTGGCAAGATGCGTGATGCCTGTTTTCTCCATCATGGCTTCCGCCATCTCAATCTCCCGTCTGCCGGGCTGTTCAAAAACGCCAAGATGCGAACAGCGGCCGAGCATGACCATTTCCAGTCCGGTGTAGGAAAAAGCAAAACCGTGGCTCTGCGGAATGTAGGAGACATTACTCCACAATTCCTTTGGTTTTAATGTTTTGATGTCCTGCCCGTACAGAAAAGTCGCACCCTCTCTCCAGGGGAGCAGACCGATCATGCATTTTAATAGTGTGGTCTTTCCGATACCGTTGGGACCTAAGATTGCTAAAATATGACCTTCCTCTAATGAGAGATTGATATCAGGTAATATTATATCCTGTTTGGGATATCCAAAACAGCCATTTTTTATTTCAAGAATCATTGCAGATTGCTCCTGTTCTTATTCAGCAGTGAAATAAAGACCGGTGCTCCGATGATGTAGGACGGATTTTGCGGACATTCAAAATAAAAAAGAATGTGGAGGTAACAGACAATGGCAAAATCATTATTTGAGGAACTGGGCGGCAAATACGAAAGGCAAGGGGATTATTTGATACCGTGCTTAACTGTACCCGCCGAAGAAGAACAGGCAATAGGCATCTGGGGGCAACGGCATTTAGATTATCTAAAACAGTACCGTAAAGTTACATACACCAATCTTCTTACAAGCGGCAGGCTAAACGCCTACCTTGCCGACATCAACAGACAGGCACAGGAACGCTTTGAAAGGCTCATAGAGGGTATGAAACAGGCACAGGGCATAACGGAACAGCTAAAGGCAGAAAACGCCTTAGAATGGACAGGATGCCTCAATAACATAAGGGCTTGTGCGAGGGAGATTGTGGAAAAGGAAATTATTTTTGCATAAACAGATGATTAGTGGCAGGGGGAAATCCTGCCGCTTTTTCTGCTTTAGTTTGTCAGCTTGACAAATAAAGGGTTAAGGAATATAATTAGATTCAGTATTATACAAGGAGTTAATAAATATGCGGCAAGGTATTCTTAAATAAACTGTCAATTTGATAGTGGGAACAAAAAGTAGCAGTCCCGTTTCACTTTTAATATGGGGCTTAGTTTTTTGTACCCAGTTTAAGAATACTTTTATCATGTAATTTTATATGCCCGAAAACATATAAGTGTTTTGGGGCTATTGGAGTTATTTACCCAGTGATAGGAGTATTTATCACTGGGTATTTTTATGCCCTTTTTTGGGTGTTGATAGGAGGAAAATCACATGAAAATAATTAACTTAGGCATTCTGGCTCACGTTGACGCAGGAAAGACAACATTAACGGAAAGTTTATTGTATACCAGTGGTGCAATTGCAGAACTAGGGAGCGTAGATGAAGGCACAACAAGGACAGATACAATGAATTTGGAGCGTCAAAGGGGAATCACTATCCAGACAGCAGTGACATCTTTTCAGTGGGAGGATGTAAAAGTCAACATTATAGATACGCCAGGCCATATGGATTTTTTGGCGGAAGTATACCGTTCTTTATCCGTATTAGACGGAGCAGTATTATTAGTTTCTGCAAAGGATGGCATACAGGCACAGACCCGTATACTGTTTCATGCACTACAGACAATGAAGATTCCGACAATTTTTTTCATCAATAAAATTGACCAAGAGGGGATTGATTTGCCAATGGTATATCGGGAAATGAAAGCAAAGCTTTCTTCGGAAATTATAGTGAAGCAAAAGGTTGGGCAGCATCCCCATATAAATGTAACGGACAATGACGATATGGAACAGTGGGATGCGGTAATTATGGGAAACGATGAACTATTAGAGAAATATATGTCAGGGAAACCGTTTAAAATGTCAGAACTGGAACAGGAAGAAAACAGGAGATTCCAAAACGGAACGTTATTTCCCGTTTATCACGGAAGCGCTAAAAACAATCTGGGGATTCGGCAGCTTATAGAAGTGATTGCCAGTAAATTTTATTCATCAACGCCTGAAGGTCAATCTGAACTATGCGGGCAGGTTTTTAAGATTGAATATTCAGAGAAAAGGCGGCGTTTTGTTTATGTGCGTATATATAGCGGAACATTGCATTTGAGGGATGTTATTAGAATATCTGAAAAAGAGAAAATAAAAATCACAGAGATGTGTGTTCCGACAAACGGTGAATTATATTCATCCGATACAGCCTGCTCTGGTGATATTGTAATTTTACCAAATGATGTTTTGCAGCTAAACAGTATTTTGGGGAACGAAATGCTGTTGCCGCAGAGAAAATTTATTGAAAATCCTCTCCCTATGCTCCAAACAACGATTGCAGTAAAGAAATCTGAACAGCGGGAAATATTGCTTGGGGCACTTACAGAAATTTCAGATGGCGACCCTCTTTTAAAATATTATGTGGATACTACAACGCATGAGATTATACTTTCTTTTTTGGGGAATGTGCAGATGGAAGTCATTTGTGCCATCCTTGAGGAAAAATATCATGTGGAGGCAGAAATAAAAGAGCCTACTGTTATATATATGGAAAGACCGCTTAGAAAAGCAGAATATACCATCCACATAGAAGTCCCGCCAAATCCTTTCTGGGCTTCTGTCGGGTTGTCCATAGAGCCGCTCCCTATTGGAAGCGGAGTGCAGTATGAAAGCAGAGTTTCACTTGGATATTTAAATCAATCGTTCCAAAATGCGGTTATGGAGGGGGTTCTTTATGGCTGCGAGCAGGGGCTGTATGGATGGAAAGTGACAGACTGTAAAATCTGTTTTGAATATGGATTGTATTATAGTCCTGTAAGTACCCCCGCAGACTTTCGGCTGCTTTCCCCTATCGTATTGGAGCAGGCTTTAAAAAAAGCAGGGACAGAACTATTAGAGCCATATCTCCACTTTGAAATTTATGCACCGCAGGAATATCTCTCACGGGCGTATCATGATGCTCCAAGGTATTGTGCAGATATTGTAAGTACTCAGATAAAGAATGACGAGGTCATTCTGAAAGGAGAAATCCCTGCTAGATGTATTCAAGAATACAGGAACGATTTAACTTATTTCACAAATGGGCAGGGAGTCTGCTTGACAGAGTTAAAAGGATACCAGCCAGCTATTGGTAAATTTATTTGCCAACCCCGCCGCCCGAATAGCCGTATAGATAAGGTTCGGCATATGTTCCACAAGTTAGCTTAACAGCTTGCAAAAGTCATATAAAATGAGATTTGAAAGGATTAGAGACTAATTATGATGAAATGCGAATGGATATTGTGTCCTGTTTGTGGGAGCAAAACCCGTAATAAAATTAGGAAGGACACTGTTTTGGAGAATTATCCCCTTTATTGTCCAAAATGCAGACAAGAAAGATTGATTAAAGTTGACAACTTGAAGATAACTGTCATCAAAGAGCCAGACGCTTAAGACGCAGAGCCGATGAAATTGTGGAACAATTCACGAATCATCGGCTCTTTTTGTTTCGTATTTGAAAGAACAAACTCACCAAATAAAAAAAACGATATTCGGGTGGGTTATTTTGTTATACCCTAAATTACCCTCTGAATTTGTTTTTAAATTTGGAGGGATTTTTTTATGTCCTTTTTTCGGGCAGTTATCTATCTGCTCATACGAAGCAAAATTTATCAATACATAGCATATCAGAGAACGGCAGGAAACCAGTTAAAAAAATTTCTGCCAGTGCAACGGTACTTCTCACCTTGAAAGTAGAAGTACAATCTCCATACAATAGAATTACTATTTCCTATAACCGTAAAGGTCACAGAGCCTTTGCGGTTTTTCTTTTGTCGATTTTTGTTGGAAAGTGCCGTAGGGCTGTTTCTGATATGCGGTGTCGTTCTCCGCCTCTCCATCTGGATTTTTTACATTTCAAAAATTCAGATGGGAGGTATTTATGGTGAAATATGCACCAAGAAAGGTATATATCAGAGAAAGTGGCGGCTATGTGGAATTATCCTACACGGAGTTCTGCCGTTGCAGGGAATCCGACCAGACTATATGGACAAGCTGTTTATCCCCATTCAAGGCTGTCTGCTTGAAGTCGTGAGGGAGCAATACACAGACTTCTACCGTGACAAGGAACGGTGGCGTTATCTGCAAAAATTAGATACAAAGAATAGACTGCTATCTCTCGACGGATTTACGGACAGCGAGGGGAATCCTCTGGACTTTATCACTGATGAAGCGGTGGACATTGCAGAAACCGTTGTCAATGCGGTCATGGTGGACAGGCTGAAAGCCGCCCTGCCTTTGCTGTCGGATAGTGAACAGGAGCTGATACAGGCAATCTTTTTTGACGGACTTTCCGAGCGTGAAGTCGGGGCGAGGTTGGGCATAACCCAGAGCGTTGTAAACAAACGCAAAGCCAGAATCCTAATAAAACTAAGAAAGATAATAGAAAATTAAAATTTAAGGCGTTCAGCCCCTTGTTTTTTCCTTTGGGAAGATGAGGGGGCTTTTCTCTGCCTCTCAATCAATTCTGATTGGAGGAAGTAAGAATGGCATACAACCACGGACGGGAGGACAGGAAATGGCGTATCTGGAAAGAAGCGGAGGAAAAGCTGCTGCGTGAGTGCGGCGTTGATGAAGCGACCATTGAGCAGATACGCATGGCGGACAGGGCAGACTTCAATTCCAACAGGCGGTTTTACCGATGGACGAATGACGTTGCGGAATATCTTGAGGACATGGCAGGCAGGGAGCGGCAGGCGGAAGTGGGTACGGTTGCGGAGTTACTGGAAGAGATTGAGAGCGAAAATCTCTATCAAGTATTAGTCACGGTGGACGGGCGTACCTTGAAAATCGTCCTGCTGAAAATGCAGGGGTATTCCACAAAGGAGATTGCCCCGCTTGTGCATTTGACGACTGGTGCCATCTATGCGAGGTTAGACCATCTGCGGAAGAAGCTGCGGAAAATTTTATAGCTTCTAAAACAGCCTGCCATCCTGCGGGCTACTGGGTGAGGGATGGAAATCCCCTCACTCATTTTTGCAGGAGGACAACAGGATGGCATACAGGGTTAAGGCATACACGCTTCGGAGGAATCCACGGAAAGCGGCACAAGGTATTTTATCAGCTTTAAGGACGGGCAGGGCAAATCCCACGAGTTGGAAGTGTCGGAACAGTTCTTTATGGAGTTTCGGCAGATGGAGCGCAGGAACAGGAATCTTTTCTAATGGGACGAGCGGCACAGGGAGTTTAACGAGGTATGGGACGAAACCCTTTACAGACGGGCGTTGCGTGTGCCTAAGAGCTTGATGAACGCATGGTTGAGGAAGAACGGAATGAAACGCTCTATAAGGCGGTTGGGAGCCTTCCAGAGATACAAAGGCGGCGTTTCCTGCTCTACTACGAGTATGAGTTCAATTTTTACCAAATCGCCGCTATGGAGCATTGCACCGCTTCGGCAATACAGAAATCTGTTGCGATTGCAAAGGAGAAAGTAAAGGCGGAAATTGAAGAAATATCTCCAACCGTGACCGACACCGCCCGAAAAAGAAATCTGTTTTTTATTTGTGTGGGATTGGCGGCATTACATACTCTCACTTTTTTCCGTGGGAGTAAATCTATTTTTAAGGAGGTCAACGCCTATGTGCAACGAAAACAAAGACACCGCCCGAAAGGAGGAAAGCCATGCAGAAGTTACAGACAGTCAACGCCGAAACGCTCCTTTATGAACCGCTTGAGAAACCATCCTTTGTGGTGGACAGCCTTATCCCGACAGGCTTATCGCTGTTCTGCGGCTCACAGAAGATAGGCAAAAGCTGGCTCATGCTGAAGCTATGCTTATGCGTGTCGCAGGGAATCCCTTTATGGGATATGCCGACAATGGAGGGCGATGTGCTTTACCTCTGCCTTGAGGACACGTTCTGCCGCATACAGGACAGGTTATTTCGTTTGACGGACGAAGCAAGCGGGCGGCTCCACTTTGCCGTGGCAAGCTGCAAGCTGTCAGACGGTCTTATCGTGCAGCTTGAAGATTATCTGAAAGATTACCCAGACAGCAGGCTCATTGTCATTGATACCTTGCAGAAAGTCCGTACAGCTTCAAAAGACAATGCCTATGCAAGCGACTATGGGGACATCTCCCTCATCAAAGACTTTGCCGACAGGCACTCTCTGGCGGTCATTGTCGTACACCACATCCGAAAGCAGAATGACAGCGACGTGTTCAACAAGGTGTCTGGGACGACAGGATTAACGGGGAGTGCGGACGCTACCTTTGTTCTGGAAAAGGAGAAACGTGCGTCTGACACCGCCAAGCTGTATGTGACGGGCAGGGACACGCCTTATCAGGAATACACGCTGCGTTTCCGTGATTGCCGTTGGGAGCTTGTGGAGCGGAAAACGCAGGAGCAGCTTGCGAAAGAAACGATACCAGATGTCCTTTTTCGGTTGGTGGATTTTATGAGGGATAAGGAAGAATGGATAGGCACGGCAACGGAACTGTTAGCCGCTATGGGGGAAACGGAAACCATACCCACGGTGATTACGAAATGGCTGAATGAATACCGCACCACATTTTTAAGCGAGAACCGTATCTGCTACCAGTACAGCCGCAGGAAAGACGGCAGGCGGATTGCCCTTGCAAGGAGGGCGGGTGACAGCGGTGATGGTGGTGACAGCGATATTAGGATACCCCCCTGTTACTGTCATTGACGCTTAAAGCCATGTAAAGCTGGCGGCTCTGCCCTGCGGGTGACAGCAGTGACGGTGGTGACAGTGATTTTAGGATACCCTGCCGCTGTCATCCCTACGGGAGAACACCCCGTAAACGCAAAATGCAGGCGTGAGATTTACTCGCCCTTTTCGGTCGTGTAAAACCACCCCTGCGGTCAGAAAAATCATTCCGATTTTTCCGACTGCGTTTACAGGGTGTAACACACTACACTTTGCCCTGCAAAGTCGTGTGCAGACGTTCCCTCTGGACTCCCTTAAGGCAGGGCTGTGCCCTGCTATCTACGCCTTACGGCTTCGGATAAAAGAATGGCGGCATGACGGTGACGGCTCTTGCGAGGGGGGTATCCCAAAAACACCGTCATCATCGACATGACCGTCATGCAGGGGGTGAGGGTGACAGTTGCGGCAGTCGGCAGGGGGTATCCCAAAACTGCTGTCACCACCGTCACCGCTGTCACCCCAAAGGACGGTCACCCGCCGAAAGAAAGGAGGAATCCGCCTATGCCTTATGCAATCCTGCGTTTCCAGAAACGAAAAGCGGGCGGCGTTGCGGCTTGTGAACGCCACAACGAGCGGAAGAAAGAAGCCTACAAAAGCAACCCAGATATAGATATGGAACGCTCTAAAAACAATTACCATCTCATAGCACCACCAAAGTACACCTACAAGAAAGAGATTAACCGCATGGTAGCCGAAGCGGGGTGCAGGACAAGGAAAGACAGCGTGATGATGGTGGAAACGCTCATCACAGCTTCACCAGAATTTATGAACCAGTTACCGCCCGAAGAACAAAAAGCGTATTTCCAGACGGCTCTTGACTTCATTTCGGAGCGTGTTGGAAAGCAGAATATCCTCTCCGCTGTCGTCCATATGGACGAGAGAACGCCCCATATGCACCTCTGCTTTGTGCCGATTACGCCAGACAATAAGCTGTCAGCGAAAGCTATCTTAGGCAACCAGAAATCATTATCCGAGTGGCAGACCGCCTACCATGAGCGGATGTCCTCACGGTGGAATCAGCTTGAACGGGGGCAGTCCTCAATGGAAACCAAGCGGAAACACGTCCCCACATGGCTCTATAAATTAGGCGGCAGGCTTGATAAACAGTATGAAGAAATCGTGTCTGCCCTATCCGACATCAACGCCTTTAACGCAGGGAAGAAAAGGGATAAAGCGTTAGATTTACTCTCTGCATGGCTGCCAGACGTGGAGAAATTCTCTAAGGAAATCGGGAAACAGCAGGCGTATATCGACAGTTTGAAAGAGAGAATTGGGCAGGAATCAGACTATGCGGGGCGTATGCGTGATGAAAAGTACGAGCAGGAACTAAAGGTGCAGAAAGCGAATCAGAAGATATTTGAATTGCAGAGAACCAACGAGCAGATGGGGCGGCTGCTGTCAAAAATACCGCCCGAAGTGTTGGAAGAATTGCAGAAAAATCATAGAAGCAGAGCGAAAGAAAGGTAGATATGTGAATGAAGAAACAGGATTTTAAGGTGTTAAAGACCAAAGACTTGTACCCGTTCCCCGACAATCCGTTTCATGTGGCAGAAGATGAAACACTGTCAGAGTTAGCGGAAAGCATCAAGGAATTTGGCATTGTCACGCCGATAATCACACGCCCGAAAGAGGACGGGGACGGTTATGAAGTGATTGCAGGACAGCGGCGTGTCCGTGCTTCTGAACTTGCAGGGATAAATACCGTGCCTGCGTTTGTCCTGCCCTTAGACCGTGACCGAGCCATCATCACCCTTGTAGACAGCAATTTGCAGCGTGAGAATATCCTGCCATCGGAGCGGGCGTTTGCTTACAAGATGAAATCCGAAGCCATGAAGCGGCAGGGTTTCCGCACAGACTTAACCTCGTCACAAGTTGTGACGAAGTTGCGGACGGACGACAAGGTGGCACAGGGCTTCGGCGTGGGCAGGATGACCGTGCAGCGTTTTATCCGCCTGACGGAACTGATACCGCCGATTTTGCAGATGGTGGACGAGGGGAAAATCGCCCTCACGCCTGCGGTGGAACTGTCCTTCTTGAAGAAAGACGAGCAGGAAAACCTCTTTGCCACGATGGAGAGCGAAGAAGCAACGCCCTCACTCTCACAGGCACAGCGGATGAAACAGTTAAGCCAGAGCGGGCGGCTTGACATGGATACGATATTTGCGATTATGACGGAGGAAAAGGGCAACCAGAAAGAAACCTTGAAAATCAACACAAGCAAGCTGAAAAAATACTTTCCGAAGAACACAACGCCGAAGCAGATGGAGGAAACCATCATCAAACTTTTGGAGCGTGAGTTGCAGAGGAAACGCAACCGTGACAGCCGCTAATCTTCTTTTTTCGGGAAGTAAATACAGAGAGTTGAGGTATGGAGAATGAGAGAAATCCAGTATGAAATCGTAAAGGAAATCGCAGTATTGTCTACGGGCGACAGTGGCTACACAAAGGAAATCAATCTCATTTCATGGAATGGGAAAGAGCCGAAGTATGACATCCGCAGCTTTTCCCCGAACCGTGAAAAGTGCGGCAAGGGAATCACGCTGAACGCTGATGAAGCGGCGGCACTCCTTAAAGCATTACAGAAAGAATTAAACAGCGAGGATTAATGGTATCTGATTGGCAGGGCGGGGACATTTCCAAACTCTTCCCTGCCCTGTCTGGAAAGGAAGATTTAAGTATGGGCGAGGATAAGAAAGCAGATAAAAAGAGAAAGCGTATCGTGCCAAAAGCACCAGTGCAGATGATAATCAGCCGTGAATATGTCGGCACACAGACCGTTACAGAAGCGTTTGTCCCGATTATCTCCGAGGATATTCGGAAGAAGATTGCCGAGGGCGACACCTTCGACAATGAGGGGCTGTCCGCTTAGAATGTACGCAATGGGACATGAAAACAGATAGGACAGATACGGAGGTTTTACAGTATGGCAGGAATCAAAGAAGAAAAGAAAATCTATTTAGTCGGCATTTATTGCCGCTTATCTAAAGACGATGGTACGGATAACGAGAGTGCGAGCATTGCGACACAGAAATCCATCCTCACGGATTATGTGAAAAGACAGGGATGGCACATAGCAAAAACGTATGTGGACGATGGTTATTCTGGTACAAATTTCCAAAGACCAAGTTTCCAGAATATGATAAAAGACATTGAAAGCGGTCTGATAAACTGCGTGATTACGAAAGATTTATCCCGTCTGGGGAGAAACTATCTTGATTGTGGGTTATATCTGGAAGTTTTCTTCCCAGAGCATAACGTGAGGTATATAGCGGTCAATGACGGCGTAGATACCTTGAATAAATCTGCTATGGACATCACGCCTTTCCGCAACATTTTAAACGAAATGTATGCCGCTGACATATCTGTTAAGATAAAATCGGCATATCGGGCGAGGTTTCAACAGGGGAAATTCATGGGAACTACCGCCCCTTATGGCTATATCAAAGACCCTGCCGACCACAACCATCTGCTGATAGATGATAAAGTGGCACATGTTGTAAAAGAGATATTCGACCTTGCATTAAAAGGGAATGGAGTTGCCAAAATTTGCAGACATCTTAATAAACAGCATATCCTACGCCCTGCCGCTTATGCGGCGGAGCGTGGCGAAACAGGCTTTGAACGTCATTTTGAGGGGAACGAGGACAAACGCTATATTTGGAGTGGGAACAGCGTGAGGAGCATTTTAAGAAGCCCGATATATGCGGGAAATCTTGTAGGCTACAAACGGATTGCCGCCAATATGAAAAGCAAGAAACGCCCCTCTAAGCTGCCCGAAGAATGGGAAGTGATACCCAATACCCATGAGGGAATAGTCACGCAGGAGGAATTTGATATTGTCCAACAGCTTATTACAAGTCGTAGGCTTCCACAGAACAAGGGAGGATTTGTAAATATTTTTGCAGGCGTTATCAAGTGTGTGGACTGCGGATGTGCTCTGCGGGCAATGAACGTACACAGGAGGAAACGCCCAGAGATTATCGACTGTGTACAGTATTCATGTAATAATTATGCAAGAAACGGAAGAAGCGAGTGTAGTGCCCACAATATAGAAGCAAGGGATTTATTCAATGCCGTTCTTGCCGACATCAACTGTTTTGCGGATATGGCAGTGAATGATGAAAAGGCGGTCAGGGCCATAGAAAAGCGGCTCACGGAAACAGACCAGAGCAGGGCGAAAGCATTAGAGAAAGAACGTAAGAAGCTGAACAAACGCCTTGCGGAACTGGACAGGCTGTTTTCCTCTCTCTACGAGGATAAGGTCATGGAGCGTATTACCGAGCGGAATTTTGAGATGATGTCGGGGAAATACCAGAAAGAGCAGCTTGAAATTGAAGCAAGGCTGAAAGAGGTGACGGAAACTCTTAATGAAAGCTACGAGAAATCACGGGGAATCCGTGACTTCCTCGCCCTTATCCGAAATTATCAAGGCTTAAAAGAACTGGATGCAACAGTTATAAACGCACTCATAGACAAGATACTTGTTTCGGAGCGTGAGAAGATGGCAGACGGAACAGTGAAGCAGGAAATCAAGATTTACTATAAATTCATCGGCTTTGTCGATGAATTACATATCATACCTACAAAACGGTGGGCAGCAATGCCCGCTAAAAATTGTACGGTGTGCGGCGTTGAATATGTCCCGGGCTCTGGTGCATCAAGGTATTGTCCTGCTTGTGCCAAGAAGATACGGAGGGAGAAATCAAACGAGAGCAAACGCAGGAGCAGAGAACAGAAAAGGATAGCATGTATGAACTGTCCGCAAAAAATGACCGACTGATCTGGAACAGCAGGAAGGACGTATCTTAAGACAGGGAAACCAGAATGACAAAGTAAAGATATTCCGGTATGTGACGGAGAACACTTTTGATGCGTATATGTGGCAGATTTTGGAGAATAAGCAGAAGTTCATCAGCCAGATCATGACCAGTAAATCCCCGGTCAGGGCTTGTGAAGATGTGGATGATACGGCACTGTCCTATGCGGAAATAAAGGCACTTGCCACAGGCAATCCGTACATTAAAGAAAAAATGGATCTGGATGTGCAGGTGAGTAAGCTAAAACTTCTAAAGGCAAACCATACCAGTCAGATTTACCGTCTGGAATCCGATATTGCAAAGAATTTCCCGGTACAGATCAGTGCATTGAAAGAGCGGATTGCCGGAATGCAGGTGGATTCGCAGGTAGTAAAAAGTGTGGATTTACAGGATAATGACACGTTTGCCATGACAGTAGGGAATGTCCTTTATGAAGATAAGAAAGAAGCAGGCGAAGCGTTGATCGCTGCTTGTGCAGGGTTAAAAACCGTCAGCACCGGCGGAAAGGTCGGGGAATATCATGGGTTCACGTTATCTGCTTCCTATAATATGTTCTCCAAAGCGTTTTGAACTGACGATCAAAGGAAAATGTTCTTATAAGCTGGAGATCGGAAAAGACCCGGTAGGAAATATGCAGCGTATCCATAACACGCTTTCTTCCATTGACAGGAAGCTGACGGAAAGTGAGCAGAAGTTAGAAACCGTACAACAGCAGCTTGCTACTGCACAGGAAGAGGTAAAGAAGCCATTTCCGAAAGAAACAGAGCTGAATGAAAAGATGGAACGGCTATCCGAGTTAAATGCATTGCTGAACATGGATGAAAAGGGTAATGAGACGATTATGCAGATGAGGATATTGGCAGAGAAGGAAGCAACACAGACAGCAGGGATGCCATAGAAGAAAAAGAACTTCCGGAAACAGCAGACAGAATCCATAAGCCGTCTATTCTGGAACGCTTAAAGCAGGAGAAGGCACAGCAGAATACAGCGGAACAGCCATCTGTACAGAAAGCTGCAAAGAAAAAACATGAACAGGAGTTATAAAAGATTTCCCGTCAGAGTTTTCTCTGGCGGGGACATAAAATGGAGGGTTTGTTTATGGCAAATAATATAGAAAAACAGTTAAAAGAAATATCGGAACGGCTGGAACAGGGAGTAAAGGAAATCTTTACATCGGAGAGATATACCGAATATCTGAATACCATGTCAAAGTTCCACAATTACAGCTTTAATAACACACTGCTGATCACCATGCAGAAACCGGAAGCAACATTGGTAGCGGGGTATCAGGCATGGCAGAAGAAATTCAACCGACAGGTAAAAAGAGGGGAAAAAGGCATCCAGATTATTGCCCCGGCTCCGTTTAAAGAGAAACAGGAGATTGAAAAAACTGATCCGGAAACAGGCGAGATTGTGATCGGGGAAGATGGACAGCCGGAAACAGAAGTAGTAGAGCGTGTTATTACAAAATTCCGGGTTACGACAGTATTTGATGTCAGCCAGACACAGGAGAACCGATTCCAGAGTTTGAGGTATCAGAACTGGATGGAGATGTTTGATCTACCATGATTTTATGGAATCATTAAAAATGGTTGCCCCGGTTCCTATCCGTTTTATTGAGATTGATGGGGAGGCGAAAGGCTTTTATCAGCTTGTCGATAAATATATTGCTATCCAGCCTGGCATGAGTGAGGCACAAACCATGAAAACAGCGGTGCATGAAACCGCACATGCAGTATTGCATGATCGTGATCAGATGGAAGCAGAGGGCATCGTAAAAGATCAGCTTACAAGGGAAGTAGAAGCAGAAAGTGTTGCCTATGTGGTATGTAACCATTTCGGACTGGACACATCGGAGTATTCTTTTTCCTATATTGCAAGCTGGTCTTCCGGTAAAAATATGAAAGAGCTTCGTGCTTCTATGGACACCATCCGTAAGACTTCTGCTGATATGATCGGACAGATTGAGGAAAAACTCAAAGAACTTCAGATAGAAAGAGCAGAGCAGGAAGCAGATGTTGTGGAGCAGACAGAAGAAATGAGTGCCATGCAGTATGCAGAACAGACTATTAATCGTCTGGAGCAGGAACGGACGATTTTCAGCAATGACCAGAGAAATCTTATCGTGAATTTTGCTTATAAACTGGATGATAGGGAAGCAATGGAAAAACTGGCAGAGAATCTTGCAGAATCTATTCTGGATGGAAACAGAGAAGCGGTACTAAAATTGATTGGAGAAGCGGAGGAACAGATTGAAAGTCTGCCGGATTCGATGATTGGTTTATCAGAATTGCATGAAGCCGGATTTTATTCAGAAAGTATGCTTCCGCTTACCAGGGAGCGGGCAGTGGAATTGCACCATGAGGGAGTAACGGTTTATGGACTGACCGGAGCAGTTGGTGGTCAGGAACAGTCGCAAAGAATTATGAATCTGGAACTGGATATTTTACAGCATGACGGGTTATTCGGAGTGACGAAATTTGAATGGGAAAATTACCGGAGAAGTCAGGAAACGATTATGACACCGGAAGAAAAAGCAAAGAATCAAAGAAACACTTCTTTTAGAAAGTGATGGAAACCGCTATGGAATTTACCAGATCAACAGTAGACAGGAAGAAAGAGGGTATCAGTTTTTAAGTCTGGAAGCGGCAAAAGAAATGGGATTTACCGTAGATGGCAAAGACTATCAGATGGTTTACAGTGAAAGACTGAGGGATGCTACGACACTGGATAATCTCTTTGAGCGTTTTAATATAGAACGACCAAACGATTTTACTGGGCATTCCATGTCAGTCAGTGATGTGATCATTATGAACCGGGGCGGCAGATTAACCGCATACTATGTAGATTCTTTTGGATTTACAGAACTGCCGGACTTTGTAGCACAGAGAGCTGAAATGTTAAATGCCAATCCAGTAAAAGCATATCCGGAAGTTTATATGGGAACTTTGGAAAAGGCTATGCAGGAGAGAAATGTAGATGCTTACCTGGATTCCAGAAAACTGAACATTGACTGTAAAAATGCAATTGAACAGGCAATCACAGAGGGATTCGACGGTATGCGTTTAAATCCAGATGCTGCAGTAGGCGTGTTTGAAAAATACGGGGAAGAACGAGTTGCATTTGTTCTGGCAAATACATTGAAACAGCTTTCCTATGATGGAAGATTTTCTGATGGCAATAAACGGTGGGCAGATGGCATTGATATTCCGGAAAATATCAGTCGGGGAATGGATCTGAACAGGGACTATATTGTGGGCAGCCATCCTGCAGTCCTGAATGGATTTATTGATATGGCAAGAAAAGAAATCCGTACCCGGAAACTGGAAGAGGTGCTTGGTGTGAAAAATCAGCATATCACTGAAACTACAAGAGGGTATGACGCAGAAGGACATACAGGCACCTGGTATGCGATGGATATGAAAACATATCATGGGGAGCGATTCTTCCAGATGCGAAATGAGGAATACGGTCAGGACGTGGCAGATATTATCGTATCGGAAAATGGGACACTGGTGGCAGAGGACATCTGGCATGGATTTGATGAAGGAGCCAGGGAAGCTATTTCAGAATATCTGGAAGAAAATGGTGTAACGGTATATGACCTGATGGACATTCCAGACCAGGCAACAGTCATCTTAGCAGACGGAACAGTTATGAAAATCATGGAACAGCAGTCAATCAGTACGGATACATGGGAGCCGACACTGACCGGACAGAATCAGCAGGGGGAAGAACAGAAATTCAGTTTTTTCGAGATACATAAAGTCAGAGAAAATAATGGCATTGACCTGAAAATGCCAGAAAATCATTATATTGACCAATATTATGTGATCGAAGATCTGGCAGCAAAAGGTGGGATGAAGATCGAGAGATATAAGGATTTGGGAGCTGCCCTTGGAGCATATTACTCTCTGCCTAATCATAAAATGAAAGCTCTTGGAATTGAAAATACAGCACCGTTGCGAGGTAGTCTTGATTTTATTCAGTGTAAGAATGGAATAGATACATTGATTTATGATTGCCAGGAAGTGGAAGGATGGCTGAATCCGCAGATATACAATACTTTTAAAGAGATAGGAAACAGTCTGGCAGTGCATGA
>ENA-OQDW01000325-OQDW01000325.1-human-gut-metagenome-genome-assembly--contig:-NODE-325-length-20805-cov-3.794274_pt1 | contig 20805 bp, 22 predicted proteins | sample MGYA00242784_ERZ504613 | MGnify/ENA primary metagenome ERZ504613 (study PRJEB26092, sample SAMD00036330) | human gut metagenome | host: Homo sapiens | study: EMG produced TPA metagenomics assembly of...
CAACGATCAGGATACTGTACTGAATCAAATCTGACCAAGTTACGTATTCCATATCACTCACTCCCTTCTGGGAGCAGGAATCGACCAGCCCGTCGCCCAGCGGAAATGGCGACGGCAGACTCGCCCAAGGATAGCGAGCCGCCTACCGTTTCAGGTATGCCCTCGGCTTTTTATTATATCACACTACGCGAAAAATGTCAAACCATAGTTTCCGTTGCTTTTGCAAGAATAAGTATAGGTTATCCGCAATTGTCAAGCCAAAACCGACTTGACAAATCAGCGAAAATGCACAAGAAAAGAGAGCCTGCCAGTACAGCAGACGATCTGCTCTCACGCAAAAGGCTCAAAAAAAACGCCGGACAATGCCGGCGTTTTCTTCTGTCCGGTAAAGAAAGCTGCTGCCGGACAGTTTGTTTTTAAAGATAGTCCTTGATAAGGCCAACGCAGGACTTGCAGACTTTCTTGTCGTTGAAGTCAATCAAGTCATCTGTGCGTCCGCAAAGAGCACAGCTGCACTGTGCCTTCTGGATAATGATTTTTTCACCTTCGGTGTAGATCTGCAGGTAGTCGTTGCACTCGATCTGCAGCTGCCGACGCAGTTCTTTCGGCAGGACAAAACGTCCGAGGCTGTCTACACGACGCATAATGCCAGAGTCTTTCATTTTACACGATCTTCCTTTCTGCCTGTTTGCTTTTACCAGAAGTAAACAGATTCCTTTGCCTGTTTTTGAAAAGAAATACACAGTTTCTGCCGGATCTCCGCGGGCAGACCTGTCGGTTTTACCGTTGAAAAAACAGCAATTCCGCAGCGTTACAGAGATCTAAAGTGCATTTTCTATGGAAAACAGGTCGCTTTCAGACCGGAGGAATGTATTCCGATCTACAAGTGCTATTATACAACATTTTCCGAAATCTGTCAATCTATAAAATGACTTTTTTCTCCCTATTTCGGAAACTTATCATTCCATAATTTTTTCTTATATTGAAATTGCAAGAAAAAGCAAAAAAGCACTTGACAGAACTGAAATGATGTGCTATAATAATATACGTTGCTTGCAGCATCATGAGATATTAGCTCAGTTGGCAGAGCATACGCCTTTTAAGCGTAGGGTCGAGGGTTCAAATCCCTCATATCTCACCAAGAAGTCCGTATCATGGTTTGTGATACGGATTTTTTGCTGTATGCGGCAATCTTATAAAAATCCGCCTGTCGGATTTTTATGAGGTTGCCCTAAAGCCGGTTCCCGCGGGCAGCCGGCAGGAGAGAAAGGCGGCGTAGCGGCGTGGAACTGGAAAAACAAATCCGGCTGGCTGGTCGGGTAGATTCTGTCATTCAAAAAGGCATGCAGGAGGGAAAGATCACCGGTGCCTGCGTAGGCATATACCAGAATCAGGAAGAATATTTGTGTAAGGCATACGGTCTGGCAGATCGGGAACAGGAAACGCCCATGCGGACGGACACCCTGTTCCGCATTTTCTCCATGACCAAGCCGGTGACGGCGGTGGCGACCATGCAGCTTTGGGAGTCCGGCAAGCTGGAACTGAGCGATCCGGTTTCGTGGTATATTCCTGCCTTTCGGGAGAAGCTGGTAGATGTGCACGGTGAACTGGTGCCGGCGAAGCGGGAGATCTGCATTCAGGATTTGCTGAACATGACCTCCGGCATTCCCTATCCGGACTGCTGGAGCGAATCCCAGAAGAAAATGGGAGCGTTTTATGGCGAGATCGACCGCCGGAACGCCACTGACCACCCTGTGGATACGCAGGAATTCGCACGGCGTGTGGGGGAAGAAGTGCCGCTGCTGTTTCAGCCGGGAGAGAAGTGGTCTTATGGAGCTTCGGCGGATATTCTGGGGGCAGTGCTGGAAAAGGCGGCAGACATGCCATTGGACGAGCTGTACCGGAAGCAGATCTTCCAGCCGCTGGGCATTGACAGATACAGATTTCTACGTGCCGGCGGAAAAGCGTTCCCGTCTGGCACAGCTGTATCAGTATCACTGGGGCGAAGATTTCTGCGGGCTGGTGATAGAGCCGGATCCCCATCTGGGCATGACGGACTACCGGAAGAAGCCGGCGTTTTTCTCCGGCGGGGCAGGGCTGATCTCTACCATGCAGGACTATGCCGGTTTGCCAATCTGCTGGCGGGAAAAGGACTGCATCGGGAAAGCGGCGTGCGTCTGATCGGCGAAAACACATGGCGGTATCTCACCACGCCGCAGCTGAGCGATGCCCAGAAAACGGGAATCGACTGGGAGCAGCTGAAAGGCTATACCTATGGCAACCTGCTGCGGGTGCTGGAAGATCCGCTGGTGTGCATGACCAATGTGCCGGCTGGGGAATTCGGCTGGGACGGCTGGACAGGGCCGTATTTCTGTGTGTCCCCGCAGGACGGCACTGTGCTGTTGTATTTGATTCAGGTCTGCGGCGGCAGCACCAGTGATATTGTGCGGAAACTGCGGGCGATCACATTCGGGTGCTTGTGATGATAAAGTGAAAAACAGACTTGACAAATCAGCAAAAATCGCGTATAATAAAAGTAAAGAGAGCACACCAGTAGACGGTCTGCTCCCACTATGTGCTATTCGAAGATAACCGCCTAAGTTGGGAAGCTGGGGCGGTTATTTCCGTTTTTTGAAGTTTAAGTAAGCAAGATACGCCTTAAAGACTTCGCAAACCATGCTAATGCACTTGACGAGAATGTCTATGTTCATTCGCACTCACTCCCTTCTGGGAGCAGGAATCGACCGCCTACCGTTATTGGTATGCCCTCGGTTTTTTATTATATCACACTACGCAAAAAATGTCAAACCATAGTTTCCGTTGCTTTCGCAAGAATAAAAATGACTTGACAAATCGGAGAAAATCGCGTATAATAAAAGTAAAGAGAGCATACCAGTAGACGGTCTGCTCCCAAGTTTGAGTTATTTGAAATAACCGCTCAAGGTGGCAGCTTTGGGGCGGTTATTTCCGTTTATTATCGTTATTATGGAAAATATCGTGCATCAATGCTATAATAGCAACGATCAGGATACTGTACTGAATCAAATCTGACCAAGTTACGTATTCCATATCACTCACTCCCTTCTGGGAGCAGGAATCGACCGCCTACCGTTATTGGTATGCCCTCGGTTTTTTATTATATCACACTACGCAAAAAATGTCAAACGATAGTTTCCGTTGTTTTCGCAAGAATAAAAATGACTTGACAAATCGGAGAAAATCGCGTATAATAAAAGTAAAGAGAGCACACCAGTAGACGGTCTGCTCCCACTGCATAAGTTAAAGATTTAACCGCCGCGAGTTGGTAGCTTCAGGGCGGTTATTTCTTTTTCTTGCTGTGGTGATTCGAATTACTATTTTTATGATTATAGTAAATGTACAAGATCACGCTGATCAAATCCAGCAGAAAGCTGCCGATCTTCAGCAAATCACCCAAGGTGATGTATTGATCCATCATACCGATCACCTCCCATCTGTTCGAATGAGCAGTGGGAGCAGAAACAAACCGCCTACCGTTATTGGTATGCCCTCGGCTTTTTATTATATCACACTACGTGAAAAATGTCAAACGATAGTTTATGCTGCTTTTCGCAGACACCCACAAAAAACACCAGCATCAACCGGAACGTTCTCCCGTTGATGCTGGTGTTTTATTATATGGTTTCCGTCAAAACGTCAAACTTATGCGGTGTTTCCTTAGGATTCTTCCAGACCGGTGTTGATACCGCTTTTTTCCAGTCCTGCCAGTTCTCCGGACGGTGTTTCTCCGGAGTTGTCTTTCTTTTTCGGGAAGACGAACTTCAGCAGGATCGGGGTGACGATCGTGGTGAATACCACCATGATGACCAGCGGTGTCATGAACTTCTCGCTCATCAGCCCTACAGAAGCACCCTTGTTGGCAACGATCAGGGCGACCTCACCACGGGAGATCATACCAATACCGATTTGCAGGCTCTCCTTGTTGGTGTACCGCATGATCTTTGCACCCAGACCGCAGCCGATCACCTTGGTGACAACTGCCAGCAGCATCAGCAGCAGCATGAACACGATCAGCTTTCCGGTCAGACCGTCCAGTGTCATTGCCAGACCGATGTTTGCGAAGAAGATGGGGGACAGGAGCATGTAGGACAGCGTGTTGAAACGGTTGACCACATACTCGTTCTTTTTCAGACCGGATACTGCCAGACCGGCAACGAATGCACCGGTGATGTCGGCAACGCCGAAGCAGATCTCGGCAATAAAGGACAGCAGCAGGCAGAAAACAAATGTCACGATGTTGTGACGGCGGAGGTTCTCATTGCTGGATTCCCGCCACTTTTTAAAGAAGAAGTGGTACAGTACAGCGGCACCGATCGCCACAATGAAGAACGCCAGAATGTTGATGACAACAGCGAATACACCGTCGTTGACCAGCAGTGTGCCCAGTGTCTTTTCGCCGCCGCCGTCGCCGGTCTTCTTGCCGCCCAGACTGATAACGACAGTCAGAGCGATAATGCCCAGAATGTCATCGATTACGGCAGCACCCAGAATGGCATTGCCGGCACGGGAGTTCAGGCACCCAGTTCCTTCAGAGTTTCTACGGTGATGCTGACGGAAGTTGCAGTCAGGACAACGCCGATGAAAATGTTCTGCCAGAACAGGGAAGCCATTTCCGGATCCTGTTCCGTATTGTAGAAGTCGGCGAGGAAAAATCCGCCTACCAGCGGAACAATGACGCCCAGCAGGGCAATGACAAAGGAGGCAAGCCCGGCCTTTTTCAGTTCCTGAATGTCGGTTTCCAGTCCGGCACTGAACATGAGGACGATAACGCCCAGTTCTGCCAGACTGACGATCAGGTCATTCCGTTCTACAACGTCCAGCAGCATCGGGCCGAGAATGATGCCGGCTGCCAGTGCACCAACGACCTGCGGCAGGCTGATCCGCTTGGTCAGCAGTCCAGCAGCTTGGTGGACAACAGAATGATCGCGATTTGCAGTAAAAAAGAATAATCATTGTTGAATAAAAAATCTTTCAAACCCATAATGGTTTCTATCTCCCTTTATAATTTGCTTTCTGTCAAGAATGATCCTATGTCAGTTTTGGTTTGACGGTACCATGTGGTCAGTTTTATCAAAGCACTCTCTCCGCCTGCGGCAGAGCCTAACTAGTTGCCTTTCAGGGGAGCCTAAATCAGCCTCCCTGAAAGGGGAGGGGAACCGCCGTTAGGCGGTGGAGGGATTCTTTCGTGAAGTCTTTTGCTTTACGTGCTAGGCTTTACGGAAGAAATCCCTCAGTCAGCCTACGGCTGCCAGCTCCCTTTTCAAGGGAGCCCTATTATAAGCCTTCCCTGAAAGGGGTGACTCCCCACGGGGTGGGGAGATGCCCGCAGGGCAGAGGGGACCGCTCAGTACGAGGGGGACCAGCGAAGCTGGTGGAGGGGTTCCTACCCCATTAAAAAAGACTTTCAATTCCCCGCCAGATTCTGCCGCAGCACTGCTGCGTCCAGACCGTTCACCGTCTTGTCGGCGTGGAGATCGGCGTTGGCAGCCCCGGCCTTGGAAAGCTTCTTGTTGCCCAGCAGATACTGGATCAGCAGCACCAGATCAGCAGTGTTTACCTTGCTGTCTGTATTGACATCGCCCAGCAGCGTATCCGGCTTCTGGGGCGTGGTAACAGTAGTCGTCACCGGCTTCTTGCCGTCCGGCTCTCTGCCGGAGATCAGCACGCCGTTCTGGTATACCGGAATGCAGTCCGAAATGACATACTCACCCACGTTTTTCAGCAAGTCCGTGTTGGAATAGTCGTTGGAAGCGTCCCAGCCAGTCTGGTAATCCGGGAAAACCAGAGCCAGCATCAGTTCGCACTGGTGCTGTCCCTCGGAGATCGGCATGGCAACACGGCCGTCCGGATAGGTCACTTCAATATAGTAGATGTTGTCCTTGTAGTGCTGCACTTCCGAGATCTGTGCCGGCGTGTAGTCGTCGTACATCTTCGCCTGATCGCGGTCTACCCGCATGACGACATCGCCGGGCTGGAAGCCGGCGTTAATGACTTCAGACAGATCCATGTAATACCGATAGGACAAGTTGTCCTCGATCCGTGCCGGCCATGCCGAGTGGTTGGTCAGCTTGAAACTCAGCGTCACGCCGCCGGAAGTTTCCGTCAGCTTGGTTTCCACATAGAATTCCTTGTCCCGCGTTTCCGGTTCCGGAAAATCCGGATCCGGTGTGCCGCCGTAGGCTTCGGTCATCTTGCACAGCAGTGCCGTGAAACCGGCGTTGTAGTCGCACGCTACCTCGTTGTTGATGTAGTTCTGCCGGTCGTCCTCGTAGGAACCGTCCTCGTTGGGGCCGCCCACCAGTGCTCCGTATAAGATGTGACGGTTGGTTTCCGGCGTATCCAGTGCATTTTTCCACGAGCCGTGAGCCGTCCGGTGGTGGGGATTCTGCGGGAATTTTTCTCCGTAGCCCACCACAAAACTCTGTCCGTCCGGATTGTCCCCCAGACAGTAATTGATCTGGTCTTCGTAGAACTGCTGATACTTTGTCGTGTCGGTGCCTTTCAGCACGGTGTCACACGCCACGCTTGCCAGAAATCCGGCAGTGGTGGCGTACCGCAGACAGCCCCAGGTGGTCAGCCACTTTGCACCGCCGTCCAGCGTTTTTACAGAGTCCGTCCAGTAGTTCAGGTGCTTCTGTACCCGTCCGATGTAGAAGCTGTCGTTGGTGTTGATCGCGTACAGAAGCAGACCGCCCTGCATCACGTCGTCCCAGCACATGCCCCACGAATATTTCAGTTCGTCAGAGCCAGTTCCTTTCCCAGATTGGGGATGTAGGAAGTCGCCTTATCCAGATAGGACTGATCGCCGGTGGCGATGTACAGCCAGTTTGCCGCGTAGAACAGTTCGTCGTAGAAGTGGGACGAACGGTAGAATCCGCTGGCATCACTATTATTATAGCTTCGTCGCTCCGTGTTTCGTCTGCCAGCCGGAACAGGTTCTCGGCGTGTTTCAGATAGTCGCCGGTCTTGTCGCTTCTGCTTGAGGCACAGGAGCCAGCCGCCAGTGCCGCCGCCATTTCGCCGCAGACAGCAGAATCTGTTCCGCGGAGCACGGCTCTGGCCTTAGTGTAATCTGCCCCGTTGTCCTTCATGCCGTATTCCAGCAGCTCCACCGGCCCCCACCAGGTGTGATCCATCTGTCCGTTGCCCACCTGATAAACGGCGGTGTCGCCCTCGTCACAGGCGGCGAGATAGTCCAGCACAAAAGAGAGGTTGTTCACATAGGTTTCCAGTTCGCCGGTCTGCTCCAGCCCGTCAGGGTACTGGTACAGTCCCCACGCCAGCATGGAAGCGGAATACGCCATAGGCAGATTGAACTTGACATGGTCGCCGGCATCGTACCAGCCGCCGGTGATTTCGTCGGACATGGTGGAATCGGCACGCCACTCCACTTCGTTCCATTCCGGAAGCGGTCCTGCCTGCTGACATTCATAAAAGTACATGGACTTCTGGAGAGCCTCGGCGTAATTGGCGGAAAAGCCACCGCAGAAACAGACACTGGCGGCAGGGCACTGACACCCAGACAGACTGCGGTCAGCAGAGCCGCGGCACGTGTGCATCTTCGCATTTACATCATCTTCCTTTCTGTTAGGGCAGTACTGCACAAGTTTTGCACGATCCTGCCAGCTTTCTGCGGCATAGTTCAGCTGCGGGCGACACCCGCCGGAAAAATACCGTTTTCCCTTTTATTATCGCACGTTTTCACGACATTGTCAAGCAGTTTCATGAAATATCACAGGAAATCGCCATGAAATCCCACGATCTTTTTGCAGGGCGAAGCGTAAACCACATTGGGGAGAAAAAATGTCTGTTTTTGGGGTGATGTATAAAATGGGGTACTTCCGTGAAAACTTACACACTAAGCAAAAGACTTCACGAAAGAACCTCTCCACCAGCTACGCTGGTCCCCCTCTAAAGGGGAGGCTTATTTTAGGCTCCCTTGAAAAGGGAGCTGGCAGCCGCAGGCTGACTGAGGGATTATATCGTAGACCTTTTACATTAAGCAAAAGATTCCACATAAAAATCCCTCCACCGCCTAACGGCGGTTCCCCTCCCTTTTCAAGGGAGGCTATGATTCAAACTCCCGAAACAAGCTGTAATTTGTAGAGATTGTCGGCTTCCAACGGGAAAAATCTGTATGAAGTGACAAAAATTCCGGAAAACCAGATTGCATCTTGCAAAAAAGTACGGTTCATGTTATAATGAAATTGTATAGGCAGACGGGTGTTGGATTTTGTACCTGCACCGGCTGTCTGTGCCGTTGCAGAGGGCAAAGGCGGTTTTCTTCTATCATTCTGTCACTGCGTGGCGTATGATAAAGAGAGATCCTTCTGCGATCTGCATGGAGTATGGATTCTCAGGGCAATATTGTCCTAGATAAGGTTTTAGGAGGAATTCTGAAGTGGAAAAGAAGCTGAAAAAAGGAAAGAAAGTTACCGTTCTCGGTGCCGGAAATGTTGGTGCGTCTATCGCATTTGCTCTGGCGATCAAAGGTCTTTGCTCTGAACTGCTGCTGATCGACATCAACAAGCCCAAGGCAAAGGGCGAGGCTATGGACATTATGCAGGGTAATGCATTCTGCCCGTCCTGCGATATTCACGACGGTGATTATCCGGACGCAGCAGATTCCGATATGGTCATCATCACCGTTGGTATTGCCAGAAAGCCGGGTCAGACCCGTATCGATCTGTGCAAGACCAATGCAAAGATCATGGCTTCCGTAATGCCGGAGATCGTGAAGTATGCTCCCCACGCATGTTATCTCGTAGTCAGCAATCCGGTTGACGTGCTGACCTATGAAGCAATTCGCGTATCCGGTCTGGACCCCAAGCAGGTCATCGGTTCCGGTACCGTTCTGGATTCTTCTCGTCTGCGTACCTGTCTGGCAGATCACGCCGGTCTGAACATCAAGAACATTCACGCATATGTATTCGGTGAACACGGCGATTCTTCCATGATCCCGTGGTCCCTGTCCAGCATTGCGGGCATGAAGTTTGATGAATACTGTGCAAATGTAGAAAATCTGGGCGACAAGGACGAGATCGAACAGGAAGTCCGCGACGGCGGTGCAGAGGTCATCAAGTGCAAGGGTGCAACATATTATGCAATTGCACTGTCTGTCAGCCAGATCACCGAAGCAATTCTGCGGGATACCAAGCAGTTCTGACAGTTTCCACACTGCAGGACGGCACACACTACGGCGTAAAGGACGTTTGCCTGAGCCTGCCGTGCGTACTGGGTGCAAATGGTGTAGAACACGAGATCACACCGCCGATGACTGACGAGGAGATCGCACGCTTCCAGAAGAGCGGCGAAGCACTGCGTTCTGTAATCGACCAGATGGCTCTCTAATTTAAATAGTATAAAAGCACTCGCACGCCGGCACAGAACTCTGTGCAGACGGCTGCCGTACAGCGGCGGGGCTGATGCACCAGCACTGTTCGCTGACAAAAACTTCGGCAAACTGCCGAACACAGGCAATTGATTGGTTGGAAAGGGACGAAAAAATTATGGATTATGCAGCAGAATCTCTGAAACTGCACTACAAATGGCAGGGTAAGATCGAAGTCACACTTCGTGCACCGCTGGAAACCGCCGATGATCTTTCTCTGGCGTACACCCCCGGCGTTGCAGAGCCTTGTCTGGAAATTCAGAAAGATGTTTCCAAAAGCTATGACCTGACACGCCGCGGCAATCTGGTCGCAGTCATCACCGACGGCACCGCCGTTCTCGGACTGGGCGACATCGGACCGGAAGCGGCATGCCGGTCATGGAGGGCAAATGTGCACTGTTCAAGCGTTTCGGCAATGTCGATGCGATTCCGCTTTGCGTTCGCTCCAAGAATGTGGACGAGATCGTAGAAACGGTTCGCCTGATCGCCGGCAGCTTTGGCGGTGTCAATCTGGAAGACATTTCCGCACCCCGCTGCTTCGAGATCGAGCGTCGTCTGAAGAATGCTGTGACATTCCGATTTTCCACGATGACCAGCACGGTACTGCCGTTGTCACACTGGCAGCTATGCTCAACGCACTGAAGCTCACCGGCAAGGACATTCACGACATCAACGTGGTGACCAGCGGTGCCGGTGCAGCCGGACTTGCCATTATCCGCCTGCTGATCGCGATGGGTCTGGATCCGCACCATGTCATTCTGTGCGACCGCCACGGTGCGATCTACGAGGGACGGGATAACCTCAACCCTCAGAAGGAAGAAATGGCAAAGATCACCAACAGCGGCCACAAGGCAGGCACACTGGCAGAAATGCTGGCAGGGGCAGACGTTTTCATTGGCGTATCGGCTCCGCACTGCGTGACACCGGAAATGGTGAAGTCTATGGCAAAGGATCCGATCATCTTCGCGATGGCAAACCCCACGCCGGAGATCATGCCGGACGAAGCACTGGCAGCCGGTGCGGCAGTAATGGGCACCGGACGCAGCGACTTCCCGAACCAGATCAACAACGTTCTGGCATTCCCGGGAATCTTCCGCGGTGCACTGGACGTTCGTGCCAGCGACATCAACGATGCCATGAAGATCGCCGCAGCCAAGGCAATCGCCGACTTTGTAACACCTGATAAGCTGTCTGCGGAATATATCATTCCCAGCCCGCTGGAAGAAGGTGTCAGCAAAGCCGTTGCCAAGGCAGTGGCACAGGCAGCCAAGGATTCCGGCGTTGCAAGAGTGTAACGTATTCTCGTGACAGCCGGTTTCCCGAAACAGGCTCGAAACATTTTTGAAATGAGGCAGGGTGCCGGCTGCGGTGCCCTGCTTTTTTTGCCTGAAATTGAATGAAATTCAAGGGAAAAGCGTAATATTTTTAAGTGAAATCCCGATTCGGCGGCGAATGTTTTGAAAAATGATTAAAGATAGAAAAAAACCGGAAAAGCACTTGCGGATTTGTGTGAAATGTGCTAAAATAGACAGTGGACTTGCGGAGAACCTTTTGCAGGATTACAACAAAGCAAGGGCAATACCGCACAAAGAGCGTCTGGCGACTTTGCACGGCATTGCCCAAGGAATTTTTCCGCAGGACGGGGTAGAAACGCATGAAACAGGAATGCTTGAAATGGCTGATGCGGGGCGGAACTACGGTTCTGCTGGTAGGTGCTGTGGGGCTGCTGCTCTGGCAGGGGACACGGCACGTTTTCGAAAGGGAACTTTCCGCCCGACCCCAGCGGCTGGCTGCCGCAACGGTGGAAACTACGGGCACGGAAGCAGCTGTTTCTGCCGCGGAAACCAATCTGCACACCGGCACCCACCGGACGAAAACGGCTTCTGCCAAGCGTGCCGGACGGGCTCCCCAAGAAACCCGGACAGCTCCGGAAAGCACCACGCCGGCAGCCGAAACCGTGACCTTTCCGCTGGAACTGAACGCGGCTTCGGCGGCGGAACTGGAACAGCTGCCCCACATCGGGGCGGTGCTGGCGGAACGCATCACGGCATACCGCGACCAGATCGGCGGGTTCTCCAATCGGGAACAGCTTCTGGAGGTGGAGGGCATCGGCGAGGCGACCCTGTACGAAATTTATGATCTGCTCTATCTGGAAAACGAAACGTTTCCCGAACCGGTTCCGGAGCCGGAACCGGCGGAATCTCCCGCACCAGCGGCAGCACCGCAGCCGGCAGAAACGGCTCCGCCTGCAACAGAACCACCGGCGGCAGCTGCACCGGCAGTGACGTTCCCGCTGGATCTGAATCAGGCGACGGCGGCGGAACTGGAACAGATTCCCGGGATGCAGCCGGAACTGGCGGAGAAGATCGTGGCGTTCCGGCAGCAGATTCAGGCGTTTTCGTCGGTATATGAACTGCTCTACGTGGACGGCATGACGGAGGCGTATTTCGTGCAGCTTCGGGACTATGTGCAAATTACCGAGGAACGTGCCAGTAGCCGCACTTTTTTGAGAAAACTCGACATTTTAACCGGTTTGTAACCTTTTACAGAAATATTCGAAATACTTGACAGATTGCACAAAAAAATCAACTAATTTTTGTACCGTATCACTGAAAAAAATGAAAGAACGGTATAAGGCATTGACATTTGTTTCGAATTGTTGTATATTAGGCTTATCACAAGAAATGTTTCCTAGGCGTGTTTTGTGCGTTTTTATGGGAACAGGGCATGCCGCGGCGGAGAAATTCCGGCGGGCGGCATGGTATCGTTTTTTATTGTTTATTGCACTGCTGTACCAAACCGGCACAACGTGTGATATATATATTTAAGGAGGAAATTTCCAATGAACAAGTTGAAAAGAACACTGGCTCTGATGGCTGCTCTGGCTATGACTGCAACTGCATTCGTAGGATGCGGCGGCAATGAAAGCTCCAGCACTGCTGAGTCTAAGGCTGAGTCTTCTGCTGAAGAAAGCAGCGAAGCAGCTGAGGGCGAAGAATCTTCTGCTGCTGAAGAAGAATCTTCTGTTGAGTCCGCAGCTGGCTACACCAACGTTGATGTTCCGGCTCTGGGCGAACCGGACGGCTCCCTGAAGGACGGCGGCAAGCAGCTGACTATCCTGTGCTGGAACGATGATGACCTGAAGTACATGTACGACATCGTTGCTGATGCAACCGGCATGGACAAGAGCATGATCAACTACAAGAACGTTGGTTCTAACGGTACTGAGGCTAACGAACAGTACGCACAGGTATTCCTGTCTGGCGACGACGTTGACCTGTACTTCTGCGACGCTGACTGGAACATGGCTTATCAGAACAACGATGAGTACTCTGCTCCGCTGTCTGCAGTAGGTATCTCTGAAGACATGTATGCAAATGCTTATGGCTACACTGTAGCCATGGGCAAGGACAAGAACGGCGTCCTGAAGGGTGCTTCTTGGCAGGCTGCAGCAGGCGGCTATGCATACCGTGCAGATCTGGCTGAAGAATATCTGGGCGTAACTTCTCCGGAAGATATGCAGGCACAGGTCGGCAGCTGGGATGACTTCTGGAAGACCGCAGCTACCGTATATGAGAAGTCTGGCAACACCACTGCTATGGCTGACTCTCTGGGCGGCGTATGGAGAGCTTACTCCAACGGTAACAGAACCAAGTCTTGGGTAAACGACGGCAAGCTGGATCCTTCTTCCGTAGGTGATTTCATCTCTATGGCTAAGGAGAACTTCGACAAGGGTTACATCTCTGGTGCAACTCAGTGGAATGATGACTGGCTCCCGCAGGGTCAGTCTGACGGTGCTCAGGCTAACAAGACCTTCGGTTTCTTCTTCCCGACTTGGGCAATCGCTAAGGGCGGTTCTCTGGAACAGGCTGAAGGCGGCGAAGGCGGCTCTACATACGGCAAGTATGCACTGTGCGAAGGCCCGACATCCTGGTTCTGGGGCGGCACATGGATCTGCGTATATCCGAAGACCGATAACGCTAAGGAAGCTGGCCAGTTCATCTACACTATGACTGCTGATGCAGATGCAATGCAGAAGTATGTAGACGCTCGTGGTGACTTCGTAAACAACAAGGGCGTAATGTCTGCTACAACTGAAGCTGGCACAAACAGCAACCCGCTGTTCGGTGGTCAGGATCAGTTCCAGATCCTGTTCAACTCTGCTGACAAGATCGACATGAGCATTGCTTCTGAGTATGATGCAAAGATCAACACTGACCTGCAGAACGCAGTTCAGGATTACTGCAATGGCGTAACCGCTTCTGAGGATGACTGCCTGAACGCATTCCTGGATGCAATTGCAGCTGATGTAACTGACATCACTGTTGAATAAGCTTCGGCTTCTCAACGCTTTTTGAATGATTGAACGTACAGCCTATAGGATAATTGCGTCCTATAGGCGTATGTTTATCTTTTCTCTTACTATTCTACTGAATTTTTGAAAGGGTGTGTGCAAATGGCATCCGCTGCACAACGTCGTATTAAGTCGATTAGCTATGCGAAATATGGCTATATGTTCATTGCCCCGTTCTTTCTTGTGTATTGTTTCTTCCAGATCTGGCCGCTGATCCAGACCTTTATCCTGAGCTTTCAGGGTAACGGTGCAGATGCGGGCACATTTGTCGGCTTCGACAACTATGCTACTATTCTGTTCGGTTCCGGTGAAGGAATGGGTCGTCGTGCAAAGGCAATGCAGGAGCTGTTTTTGACTTCGTTCAAAAACACGATCATTCTGTGGTTTGGTAACTTTATTCCGCAGATCCTGCTGTCTCTGCTGCTGGCAGTCTGGTTCACAGATTCGAAACTGCACATTCCGGGCGTGGGCTTCTTTAAGGTCGTTATGTACCTGCCGAATATCATCACCGCTGCATCTGTTGCAGCTCTGTTCATGCGTTTTATTTCCAACAGTCAGCTGTCCGCAATCAACACACTGCTGCTGAATGCAGGCAGCGATCCGGTAAGCTTCGAAGCATCTGCTGTTTGGAGCCGCGGTATCGTTATGTTTATTCAGACATGGCTATGGTTTGGTAATACCATGATCATGATGATGTCTGGTATCATGGGTATCAACCCCTCTCTGTTCGAAGCTGCTGCGATCGATGGTGCTTCCAGTGGTCAGGTGCTCCGTAAGGTAACCCTGCCGTTGCTGCGACCGATGGTTGTTTATACCCTGATCACTTCCATGATCGGTGGTTTGCAGATGTTCGATATTCCGTATCTGTATCACACAGGTGCAGGTAAAATCAACGTAAACCTGCGTACCGTTGCGGTATTCGTTTATGAACAGTTCCGTGCCGGTGCAAAGGTTCACCAGCCTGACTACGGCATTGCCGGTGCCGCTTCCGTAATTCTGTTTATCATCACTGCGGCTCTGGGTATTCTCGTATTCCGTATGAACCGTGATGAAGACGAGCATCGGAAGAAGCAGGAGCGTAAGGCTCTGGTCAAGGAATACAAGAAACAGCAGAAGCTGGCTAAGAATGGAGGTCTGGGTGCATAATGGAAAACGTTGGTGTTAAGGACAATTACATTCTGGTGCAAAGGCTGAAATCGGCTGGCTGCTTCATTGTCTGCATTCTGCTGGCACTGATCTGCTTGGTTCCGCTGTACATCATGGTCATGAACGCAACCCACGGGGACGCTGCACTGCGTTCTCAGCCGCTGCAGTTCCTGCCGGGCGGTAATTTGATGACCAATATCAAGAATATTGCCGGCGGTGAATTCCCGCAGTCCCCGAACTTTAACGTTTGGCTGGGCTACCGGAACTCCCTGATTATCGCAGGCTGTACCACAATTCTGACCGTATTCTTCTCTGCACTGACCTCTTATGGTCTGACCGTTTACGATTTCAAGATCCGTGACGGTGCATATACGTTTATTCTGGCAGTTATGATGATCCCGATCCAGGTTACATCTACCGGTTTCGTAAAGTTCATGGTAGGTACTCTGGGTCTGGCAAACAGCTACATTCCGCTGATCATTCCTGCAATCGCAGCACCTGCCGTTGTATTCTATATGCGTCAGTATATGAAGTCTTCCTTCCCGCTGGACATCGTAGAAGCTGCCCGTATCGACGGAAGCGGCGAGTTCCGCACCTTCCTGACCATTGCAATTCCGATGTGCAAACCGGCAATTGCAGTACAGGCGATCTTCGCGTTCGTACAGAACTGGAACAACTTCTATACACAGAATATGATCATCATTTCCAATGAAAAGCGTTTCACAATGCCGATCATGATCCAGAGCGTTCTGGGTCAGGATAAGCACCCTAATCTGGGTGCACAGTACGCTGCAGTTGCACTGTCTGTTATCCCGATCATTGTGATCTACCTGATTCTGTCCAGATTCATCGTTGCTGGTGTAGCACTGGGCGGCGTAAAGGAATAATCGCATTTCAAATTGTTGTTCATAGAAAGAGCCATTGCCTTCGGGCAGTGGCTCTTTTGTGTTATGGCATGTCACCCTGCGGCGGCAAGATGCAGCATATCAAAAAAACGCCTCTCCGGCAAGTGCACCGGAGGGGCGTTTTTGATATAGGGGATTGAAGTTACTTCTGTTTCATTTCTGCTGCACGCAGGGTGTTTTTCATCAGCATGGTAATGGTCATCGGTCCCACACCGCCGGGAACCGGTGTGATATAGCTTGCCTTGGGTTCCACTTCGGCGAATTCCACGTCACCGCAAAGCTTGCCGTTTTCGTCGTGGTTCATGCCCACGTCGATCACGATCGCACCCTCTTTCACCATGTCCGCGGTGATGAAGTGTGCCTTTCCCACGGCACTGACCAGAATATCCGCCGATGCACAAACCTCCTTGAGGTTCTTGGTGTGGGAGTGGCAAATGGTAACAGTTGCGTTCCGGTGGAGCAGCAGCATTGCCATGGGCTTGCCCACGATGTTGCTTCTGCCGACAACCACGCAGTTCTTGCCGTCGATCTCCACGCCGGTGCTGTCAATGAGTTCCATCACGCCTGCCGGTGTGCAGGGGAGGAAGTCGTAGTCGCCGATCATGATCTTGCCCACGTTTATGGGGTGGAATGCGTCCACATCTTTCAGCGGGGAAATGGTCTTGATGACCAGCTGTTCATCGAGGTGATCCGGCAGCGGCATCTGTACCAGAATGCCGTGTACCTTGTTGTCCTTGTTCAGCACGCCGATCAGATCCAGCAGCTGTTCTTCCGTTGCGTTTTCGTTCAGCTTATACTCGAATGCGTGAAAGCCCACTTCCTCGCAGGCTCTCTGCTTGTTACGAACATAGATCTGCGATGCCGGATCATTGCCCACCAGAATCACGGCGAGCCCCGGCTGAATGCCGCGATCCTCCCGCAGCTGCTGTGCCTGTTCCCGAATTTTCTGGCGAATCTGGGTGGAAACTTCCTTGCCCGAAATCAGTTTTGCCATGGTTATTTACTCCTTTTCCGTTTGGTTGGTATCAGTTTCTGCTGGTGTTTTGTCCGATTCTGAAGAATCTGTCGTATCTGTTTCTGCCACTTCGTCTGTCGAAGCAGTGTCCTCGTTGGTGTCGTCCTCCGGCTCTTTCACAAATTTGGCAGCCTCATATTCTGCCAGCATCTGCTTGGATTCGTTGGTGTCCTTGTACATGCGGTAGTCCACGCCCATGCGTTTCACTTTGGTGCCAATTGCGATTTGCAGAATTATGGAAATCACCACGCAGGTGATCGCCAGTATCTGGACACGCGGACGTTGCCGATTACCAGACTGTCCGTCCGCAGGCTCTCCACCACGCACGCTCTGCACCGTACCAGCAGATATAGATCAGGAAGATCTGTCCGTCATACCGGCGAATTTTCTTGGCAAAAATCGCCAGCAGCACAAAGCCCAGCAGGCACCACAGGGATTCATACAGGAAGCAGGGGTGTACCGGCTGAGAAGCGTCCAGCGTGGTGCCGAAGTTGGCGAAATAGGTGGTAGAGGGGTACTGGTCGGTGATCCACTCCTGAATCCGTCCGCCGGACATGCCGAACAGGCTGTCGGTGTTGCAGCCGAACGCCTCCTGATTGAAGAAGTTGCCCCAGCGGCCGATTCCCTGTCCCAGCAGGAACCCGATGCCCACGATGTCCAGCAGGGGGAGGAACTTCACCTTGCGGATCTTTGCCACCAGAAAGCCCACCAGCAGACTGCCGATGATGCCGCCGTAAATGGCAAGCCCGCCGCCGCGAATGTTGAAAATGCTTTTCCAGTCGCCGCGTAGTCGCTCCAGTTCAGCAGCACGTAGTAGGCACGGGCACCTACCACACCGCCGATGATGCCGCCGATGATGCAGTCCAGCACGCGGTCTGGATTCAGCCCGTACTTTTTCACTTGGGTGAACGCGTAGATCATTGCCAGCACCAGCCCCAGCGTGATGAGAATGCCGTACCATTGAATGTCCAGCCCGCCGATCGAAAAGGCGGTGCTGTTAACGTGGAGATCGATGCCCAGCTTCGGGAAAACGATCTCGTTGTAGTCCAGTGTCCCGATTGTTTCAGTTGCCATATGTTTTCGGCTCCTTTGGATTATTCTGCCGGCGTGATGACAGACAGGCTCATGCGGCGGACATCGACTTCTTCCCGCAGGAAGCGGTTGCAGTCGTCCAGTGTCATTTCAGACAGCACCTGCATGGGGTCGTACAGTCCGCAGCCAGCCATGTGAGCTGCTACCAGCGTGTTGGTGACGGCGGAAACATTGCCCAGCTTCCGCACCAGTTCTCCGTAGGCGGACTTTTTGGACTCGTTGAACATGACCTCGTCCAGCCCGTTTTTCTGTGCGTCCAGAATTGCCGCGGTGACCTTTTCCCGCACCGCCTGCGGGTCGCGGGATTCGCCGCCGAAGATCATGGTAAAGAACCCGTCGCCGTTAAAGACCTCGCTGGAGAAACTCTCGTTGACCAGTCCGCTTTGCAGCATTTCCTGATACAGGGGAGAGGAACTGCCGGATAAGTCTGCATGGTGATGTCCGCCAGCATTTCCGCACGGAGATTGTCCAGTCCCTGCCGCGGCTGGCACTTGATGCCCAGATTGAACAGCGGCTGTCCCACTGCGGCAGATTCCACCGTTTCCTCCCGTACAATGTCCAGCGTTTCCTCCGGAAAGACGGTTTCCAGCTTCTGGTCTTCGCAGGGCTTCAGCAGCCGGTCGGCAACCTCCAGCACCTCGTCCACCGTGCACTTTCCGGCAACTGCCAGTACCATGTTGTGGAGGTTGTAGAACGTGCGGTAGCAGCGGTACAGCAGATCGTCTGTAATTTCCGCAATGCTCTCAATGGTGCCGGCGATGTCGATGCGAACCGGATGCTTCTGGTACAAGCCGCACAGCATGTTGAAGAATACCCGCCAGCCGGGGTCGTCGTCGCACATGCGGATCTCCTGCCCGATGATGCCCTGTTCCTTGGCAACGCTTTCCGGCGTGAAGTACGGTGACTGGACAAAGGAGAGCAGGATCTCCAGCGAAGCCTTGAAGTTGTCGGAGCAGCTGAAGAAATAGCAGGTCTTGTCGAACGAGGTGAACGCGTTGGCGTTGGCACCAGTCTTGGCGTACAGGTCGAACACATCGCAGTCCTCGTTCTCGAACAGCTTGTGTTCCAGAAAGTGGGCGATGCCCTCCGGCACGGTGCAGTAGTCCTTGTCCGCCGCGGTCTTGAACTGGGTGTTGATCGAGCCGTACTTTGTGCCGAACATGGCTTCGGTGGTGCTGTAGCCCTCCATTTCGCAGACTAAGATCTCCAGTCCGCTTTTGTGGTGGATATGGGTGTACTTGTCACCGGTCTGGGGGGAAACGATCGTCTTTTTCGTGGTTTCTGCCATGTTATTCCGCCTCCTGTTCTTTGCATTCCATAATATAAACGGTATCCGGCTGCATGGACTTTGCCGCCGCAATGATGTCCTCCCTGGTGACCTGACGGTACCGTTCTTCTTCCTCCGCCGGTGTCAGCTTGGTGCCGCGGCAGAACTGCCCGAAATACCATGCAATATAGCTGCTGGCAGTATCGCCCACACCGCAGAGGGTGTTGTGAATGGTCATCATGGTGCTGTGCATTTCCTCGTCCGAAATGTCGCCGCTGCAAATGGCTTCCAGCTGTGCCGCAATGGCAGTTTCGGCAGTTTCCAGATTTTCGGTTTCAATGCCGCTGTCCACCTGCATGAACGACTTGCACTCGTTGAAGTTTGCCGCACAGTAGTAGCAAAGGCTCATCTTTTCCCGCACGTTGGCGAACAGCTTGGAGCTGGGTGTGCCGCCGAGGAGCATCGTCATCATTTTCAGGGCATACCGGTCGGTATAGCTGGTTTTCCAGCCCATGACCATTTTGCACTGGTTGACCGGCAGGGCTTCCCGCACGGTGACAGGCTCCGGCTTGCAGGGGCTGGGGGACAGGAACGAAACGGGAACCGGCTTCCGGTCGGCAATGGCAGCGAAAGCCTGCCGCAGGGTGTCCGCCAGCTGGGGAACAGCTTCCGGTCCCACAAAGTAGATCTCGATCTGTGCCGTCCGGAGCAGCTGCTGAAATGCTTCGTAAGCACCTTCGGAGTCATGGCTTCGGCAGATTCGCGGGTGCCGTAGCAGGAAAACGCAGCCGGTTCGCCGGCGAATGCGGTTTTGTGGGTTTGAGAAATGGCATACTGCCGCTTCTCGTTGACTTCCGCATCAATGCAGTCCAGCAGGTTGGTCTGCTGAATGCGGAACTCGGTTTCGTCGAATGCACCGTCTGTCACGTTCGGCTCAAAAATGCAGCCCAGCAGGATCTGGGTGAGTTCCGAAAAGACAGCTTCGTGTTCCAGAGCATAGCGGTCAGCAATGGAAGAAGTCCGCAGGGTGATGACCTGTACATCACCCATTTTGGAAATGCTGCAACTGAGATCTGCCCCGTACAGCATGTGCAGCTTGCGGTTCATGATCGCGTTGGAGGGATAGGCTTTGCTGCTGGAGGCGATCAGAGAACCGCCCAGTCCGCAGGCAGCTGCGTTTTTCTCCGACAAAGGCTGGAGGAATTGGATCCGCAGCGAGTTGGTTTTGAGTTTGGGATCCAGAATTTCAGAAAATGCAATGGCATCTGAAAGCGGGATACGTTGATAACTGGTTGTCATAACATCGTCCTTTCTCAAGGCAGTCCGGAAAAGGGGACTGCCCGCACGAATATCAGAACCTGCCATAGGCGGGTTTCGGAGCGTGTTTTTATCCGCTCTGCATAGTGGCGTATACGCAGAAAATTTCTGACAGAGCAGGCGGCGTGAGAGCGGCTCGGTATACAGGGAAACGCTGCACAAGCTTTATGCAGCGGCTCACAGAATTTATTATACCACATTTCATTTGGAATTGCTATGGTTTTCACGAAATTCTCAGAAATATTTTCCGGTGCAGGAAATTGTCTGGGTGACAGTGAG
>ENA-OQDW01000326-OQDW01000326.1-human-gut-metagenome-genome-assembly--contig:-NODE-326-length-20711-cov-2.978284_pt1 | contig 20711 bp, 27 predicted proteins | sample MGYA00242784_ERZ504613 | MGnify/ENA primary metagenome ERZ504613 (study PRJEB26092, sample SAMD00036330) | human gut metagenome | host: Homo sapiens | study: EMG produced TPA metagenomics assembly of...
GAAAGTGCGGATTCCAGGTTCATGTATGAGAACAGGGCAGACCTCTTATCTGGAGGCGCTTTTTATCTTCCAGAAACATTTCTGAATTTTTAAATTCCGCAGATTATATCGCACAGATACAGAGCTATGACAGACAAAAGCTTACCGAGTACCAGGACACCGTGGAGTCGATTGTGAATCTGGAAGCCCAGCTGGAGCAGGAGTATACCGATCTGGAGGCACTCAAGTCGACGGTCGAGAGCAATAAAGCGACTGTTGCCGCCATGATGCGGCAGAAGGAGTCGGAGCTTGCGGACATCTCGGGAGATATTGAAGATGCGCAGAGCGACGCCGACTATTATGCGGCGGAGATTCAGGCGCAGGAAGAATTGATTGCGGCGATCAAGAGAGCGGAAGCGGAGAAAGCGGCAGCCGGGGTGGAGGAACATCCGTATACCGGAGGAGCGTTCCGGTGGCCGTGCCCGAGCAGCACACGGGTGACCAGCGATTATGGAACGAGAGTATCCCCGATGTCGGGAGCGTCGTCGAACCATAAGGGAATTGATATCGGAGCATCGGCGGGAGCGGACATTATCGCGGCGGCGGATGGAACGGTAACAGCGGCATCCTACAGCAGTGCGGCGGGCAATTATGTGATGATCGACCACGGCGGAGGACTCTACACCGTCTACATGCACGCATCATCCCTGCTGGTATCGCCCGGACAGACCGTGTCGGCGGGAGATGTGATCGCAAAAGTCGGAAGTACCGGCATTTCAACTGGAAGCCATCTGCATTTCGGCGTCTCTTTAAATGGAAGTTACGTCAGCCCGTGGAGTTACCTGGGCGGCTGATGGAGAAAGTACACGTAGGTATTGACCGAAATTCCCTGTCCTTGGACAGGGAATTTTTACATATCTTATTACGGATAGCATACAGAAATGAGGGAAACTATGGACGAACAAAGAGAAAATATGCAAAACGGCATGATAGAAAATGAGACAACCGGAGAGCAGAAGCCGGACGGCGGAAAAGAGCGCAGACGCCGTGGAATGGGAGCCGGCATCCTTCTTGGAATCTGCGGAACACTGGTCGTCGGAGCGCTTGGCATTTATCTGACCTGCCGCTTTACCGGAAGTCAGATACTCATCACCAATGCAGCGGCAGATACGGACGGAACGACCCTGCTGGATGCAAGGACAACGGCAAAGATCAACGAACTGTCAGCTTACATTGATCTGTATTATTATGAAGATACCGATGTTCAGGATTTAAAGGACGGTCTGTATGCGGGACTGCTGGAGGGACTGGATGACAGATATTCGGTTTACTACACGGCGGATGAGTACGCGCAGACGCAGGTTAGCATGACGGGTCAGTATTACGGAATCGGGGCAGGGCTTGCGCAGGATAAAGATACCATGCAGGTCACAATCACAAAGGTTTACGAGGGAACACCGTCTGAGAGTGCGGGACTTCGCAACGAAGACGTAATTCTGTCGGTGGACGGAACCGAGGCGGATACGATGGATGTCACGGATCTCGTGAAGCTGATCCGCGGGGAAGCCGGGACGACGGTACATCTTGAGATCTACCGCCCGTCTACCGGAGAGAATCTCTCGTTTGACGTGGAGCGTGCCGATGTGACGCTGCCGAGCATATCTTCACAGATGTTAAACGATACGATTGGTTATATCCGGATTGAATCTTTTGAGAAGGATACGGCAAACCAGTTTGAGAAGGCGCTTGCGGAACTGGAAGGGGAAGGGCTTACATCGCTGGTGGTCGACCTTCGCTATAACGGCGGCGGACTTGTCGATTCCGTGGTACAGATTCTTGACGATATTCTGCCGGAAGGTCTGATCGTCTACACGGAGGATAAGAACGGACACCGCGAGGAGTACCGTTCCAGCGGAGACACGCATTTTGACTATCCGATGGCGGTGTTAATCAATCAGGACAGCGCCAGCGCTTCCGAGATTTTTGCAGGAGCCATCAAGGATTACAACTACGGAACGCTGATCGGAACGACGACATTCGGCAAGGGCATCGTGCAGAGCCTGTTCCCGTTGGAAGACGGAGACGCCATCAAGCTGACAACCGCGAAATATTTTACGCCGAACGGCAACTATATCCACGGTGTCGGAATCGATCCGGACATTGAACTGGAATATGAGTATCTCGACCCGGACGGAGAGCAGTATGAGATCCAATACGATAATCAGGTGCAGAAGGCAATCGAAGTGCTGAGTGAGAAGACACAGAACGACTGATCGGAGTGAGGAGACGGATGAAGCTTCGGATATACCGTGTGATAACAGGAGGACTTCTGCTTCTTTGTATGGTGATGATTTTCCGGTTTTCGGCACAGCGGCATCGGAATCGGAGCAGGTCAGCGGTGGGGTTGCCTACCGCATTGTGGAAACATGGAGTCATCTGACAGGAACAGAATATACACAGAGCGAGATGGAAGCATATGCCGACCGGATTGATTATCCGGTGCGCAAGCTGGCGCATATGACAGAATATGGAATACTCTGTCTGCTGGCGTGCGCTTTTGTGCACGGATATTCCGGTAACTGGAAAGTGTGCGGAATTTCGGCGGTTGCGGTTGCGGCGCTTTACGCGGCGACCGATGAGATCCACCAGCTGTTTGTCCCGGGGCGCGCCGGACGGTTCTCGGATGTGTGTATTGATACGCTGGGAGCGGTGATCTGGCTGCTGCTTTTTACAGCGCTGCGAAAATTGTGGGAAAAGATTGCGAAAAGACGGGGCTTCCAGTACAATAAGAATAGAAAAAAATGAAAGAGGTGATAACTGTGGTAGAACTTGATCAATTTAAAGTGACCCTGAACACATACAGGGAACCGCTGCAGGAAGTGAGGGATTCACTTTGACCTGGTAAATAAAGAACAGCGGATCCAGGAGTTAGAGAGGGAGATGGAAGCTGCGGATTTCTGGAATGATCCGGAGGTCTCCCAGAAAAAAATGAAAGAGTTAAAGAGCATGAAGGACGATGTTGCCACATATGCTTCTTTGACGACACAGTTTGAAGATATTGAGACACTGATCGAGATGGGATATGAGGAGAATGACGCCACGTTGATCCCGGAGATCGAAGAAATGCTAACGGAGTTACGACGACGTACGATGCCATCCGCGCAAAGACGCTTCTGTCCGGCGAGTACGATGGGGACAATGCCATTGTGTCGCTTCATGCGGGCGCGGGCGGTACGGAGTCCTGTGACTGGGCAGCAATGCTTTACCGCATGTATACACGTTGCAGATGACAAGGGATACAGCGTGGAAGTGCTGGACTCCCTGGACGGAGAGGAAGCAGGCATCAAGTCCGTGACATTTCAGGTAAATGGAGAAAATGCCTACGGCTATCTGAAATCAGAAAAAGGTGTGCACCGTCTGGTGCGTATCTCGCCGTTCAATGCGGCGGGAAAGAGACAGACCTCTTTTGTGTCCTGCGATGTCATGCCGGATATCGAGGAAGATCTGGATGTGGAGATCAATGACGATGATCTTCGGATCGATACGTACCGCTCCAGCGGTGCGGGCGGACAGCATATCAATAAGACATCTTCTGCAATCCGTATCACGCATCTTCCGACCGGTATTGTGGTACAGTGCCAGAATGAGCGTTCCCAGTTCCAGAACAAGGACAAGGCAATGCAGATGTTAAAGGCAAAGCTGTACCTGTTAAAGCAGCAGGAGAATGCTGAGAAGGCGGCGGGAATCCGCGGCGAGGTGACAGAGATCGGATGGGGCAACCAGATCCGCTCCTATGTCATGCAGCCGTATACGATGGTGAAGGATCACCGCACCGGTGTGGAGACCGGAAATGTGGACAGCGTGCTGGACGGCAAGCTGGATATCTTTATGAATGGATATCTGAAGTGGCTCTCCCTCGGCTGCCCGAAGGGACTTGGAGGAGACGATGAGCAGTGATGTGATCCGCACCTTAAAGTGGGTGTTTGGAAAAGGCGGTCTGATTGAGGAATATAAGCGCCAGGAACAGATGTTGGAGGAGACACCGAAGTCGGTGGCTTCCATGACGCGGATTTTTGCACCCCAGATTTCCCGTGATTTCCCGGGAATGAATCTGGAGCAGTTTGAGGCGCTCGCACAGCAGCAGCTTGTGGCGGCGCTTCAGGCAGTGTCGGCGGGGAATCTGGAAAGTGTCGCGCGCGCTTCCGATGAACTGAAGGAGCAGGTCAGCCGTCAGATTGAGGGAAACCGTGCGGCAGGAGTGCGTGAGACCTATGAGCAGATCCGCATTCATCAGACAGAGATTTCCAATTACGAAAAAAAGAACGGCACTTGTGTGATCACATTTCAGAGTGCGGTAGAGCATTACCACTACAAGGAAAAAGCGGGCAAAATTATCTGGGGATACAAAGACCGGAAGCTGCAGACAAAGTACAATATGGAGCTGCTCTATGTACAGGATGCGGCGCAGCAGACGGAGGGAAATGCCTTCGGGCTGAACTGCCCGAACTGCGGGGCGCCGATGAAGGGACTTGGACAGCAGATCTGTGAATACTGCGGCAGCCCGGTTGTACCGGTAGACACCAGAGTCTGGCGGATGGTACGTTTTTCTGAGGTGGATTATCACCATGTGTGAATACATTTTTGGCGCATGATTCTGTGCATATGAAGTTTTGCAGGAACTTCCAATAAGAACTCGTCAGAGTACAACGAAAGAATAGAACAGGAGGAATTGTTATGGGAATTATCAAGCAATCGGTAGTGCGATCAGCGGAGGACTGGCGGATCAGTGGCTCGAGGTGTTCGAGGCGGATGACATGGGGGAACAGACCGTCTTTACGAGTGGTGTGCTGATCCGGAGAGGACAGAATACCAAGGGGACGAACAATACGGTGAGCAATGGCTCCGTGATTCACGTGTATGACAACCAGTTTATGATGCTTGTGGATGGAGGAAAAGTAGTCGATTACACGGCAGAACCGGGATATTATAAGGTAGATAATTCTTCCCTGCCGTCCATGCTAAACGGTGAACTGGGAGAATCTGTAAAAGAGACGTTCAACCGTATCAAGTACGGCGGACAGACACCGACGGCACAGAAGTATATTTTCTGAATCTTCAGGAGATCAAGGGAATTAAGTTTGGAACGAGAAACCCGATCAATTACTTTGATAATTTTTATAACGCAGAGCTTTTCCTGCGCGCACACGGCAATTACTCCATCAAGATCACGAATCCGCTCCAGTTCTATGCGGAAGTGATCCCGCGGAACAAAGATCGTGTCAATTACGATGAGATCGGCGAGCAGTACCTGTCGGAGTTTTTAGAGGCGCTGCAGTCGGCAATCAACCAGATGTCGGCGGACGGAACACGTATTTCCTATGTGACTTCCAAGGCAATGGAGCTGGGCAAGTACATGCAGGACATTCTGGATGCCGATTGGAACCAGATGCGCGGTATGGAGATCCAGAAGGTCGGTATCGCGGGCATTTCCTATGACGAAGAGTCCCAGAAGCTCATCAACATGCGCAATGAAGGCGCAATGCTTGGAAGCGATTTCAACGTTATGCGCGGTATGGCGGTCAAGAATATTACGGAGGGTGTGCGCGACGCCGGAAGCAATGCGAACGGTGCCATGGCAGGCTTTATGGGAGTCGGCATGGGAATGAATGCCATGAACCAGACGCTGTCCGGACTTGGCGCGATGCAGATACCGGCAGACATGCAGGCGAATGCAGGAATGCAGCAGGGTGGCGCGGCACAGGCAGGACAGATGCAGGCGGCAGGCGCAGTGCCGGCAGGACAGACACCGGGGGCAGGTGCCCAGGGCGGCTGGACATGTGAGTGCGGTCACGTGAATACCGGAAAGTTCTGTAGCGAGTGCGGAAACCGATGCCGGTATCCGATGAATGGACGTGCGAGTGTGGCCATGTGAATACCGGGAAGTTCTGCAGTGAGTGCGGAAAGCCAAAGCCGGTATCCGGTGAGTGGACGTGTGAGTGCGGACAGACGAACACCGGAAAGTTCTGCAGCAACTGTGGGAAAGCGAGGAACTAGCGATGGCAATTATCAGTTTTAAGTGTCCAAACTGTGGCGGAGAACTGATTTTTGACCCGGCGACACAGAAGTATAAGTGTGAATACTGCAATTCGCTGTTCACGCAGGAAGAACTGGATGCGATGAAGCCGATGCAGGGTGAGGAGCCGGACGCTGTGGCACAGGAGCAGGAAGACGGAGAACGGGCAGATGAGACGGCTGCGGCGGAGCAGACAGCCGGAAAGCGGGAAAGCGAACCGGAAGCGAGGCGGTGTATTACAGCTGTCCGTCCTGCGGCGCAGAGATTGTGACGGACGCGACGACTGCGGCAACCTTCTGCTATTACTGCCATAATCCGGTTGTGCTCGGAAAGCGGCTGGAAGGTACCTATCTGCCGAACAAGATCATTCCGTTTGAGATCGGCAGAGAGGAAGCCGAGAAGAAGTTCCTGGATTTTGTCGGCAAGAAGAAATATGTGCCGAAAGCATTTTTTGACAAAAAGCAGATTGAGAGCATGACAGGCGTCTATTTCCCATACTGGTTTACGATGTGGAGCTGGAGGGAAAGATGCAGGGAGATGCGAGAAGTGTGCGCATGTGGACGACGGGCAATACCCAGTATACGGAGACGAAATATTATGCGGTGGAGCGCGAGGGCGATGTGTCGCTTCGCAATCTGACGGAGAACGCGTTAAAGAAGGCAAATGTGAAGCTTACCAGCGGTGTGATGCCGTACGCTTATGACAAGATGAAAGATTTTCACATGGGATACCTCTCCGGATTCCTTGCGGAGCGCAGGGATATTGAGCAGAATGCGGTGCAGGGCAAGATGCAGCATACCATGCGTGAGAGCGCGGAAAAGCTGATGCGCGATACCATTAACGGCTACAACAGCGTATCGGTCAAGAATACATTTTTTGCACCGAAGAAAGAAATCTGGTCGTATGTGCTGCTTCCGGTATGGACGATTACATATAAGGGCAGAGACGGAAAAGTATACTACTATTCCATGAACGGACAGAATGGAAATATCTGCGGCGATCTGCCGGTTGACCGCCCGAGGCTTGCGCTCACCAGTCTGCTGACGGCGCTTGGCATTCTGGTATTCGGACTGTTAGGAGGGTATTTCTTATGGTAGAGAAGATGAAAAAATCACTCCTGTGGTGTCTGGTATGCCTGGTGTGTCTCATTCCGCGCAGCGGTGCGGCACTGGCGGCGGAGGCGGACGCGGCGCAGGATGCAGCGGATGGTTATGTGTACGATGCGGCAGGACTTCTGACGGCAGATGAGATTTCAGACCTGAACGATGAGATTGCCTCCTTTATGGAAGAATCCGGCTGGAATGTCTATGCGGTCACGACAGATGATGCACAGGGGAAAAGTGCGACCGCCTACGCGGATGATTTCTTTGATGAACATTCCACGGAACAGGAAGACGGTGTGGCACTGCTGATTGATATGGATAACCGCGAGATCACGATCTCCACCTGCGGCATTGCGATCCGGTATCTGACGGATTCCAGAATTGACAATATCCTGGATGCCGCGTACGCGAAGATCAGCAATGGCGATTACAATGGCTGTATGCATTCCATGCTGACCGGTGTGGAGAATTACTACGAAAAGGGCATTTCAGAGGGGCAGTATAATTATGACTCCGAGACGGGGAAGATTTCCAGATACCATGTTCTGACGCTTGGGGAGATCTTCGGCGTGCTGGCGGTCGCCATCGGAGCCGGCTGCATCATTTATTTTACGATCAGCAACAGTTACAAGGTGCGCGGAAAGGGATATTATTACGCTTACCAGCAGAATTCCAAGGTCAATCTGCGCGTCAAGGAAGATCGTCTGGTGAATCAGACGACGACGCATCACAGGATCTCAACGAGCAGCGGCGGCAGTGGCGGACATTCCTCCTCGCACAGCGGAAGAAGCACGACACACACGAGCAGCAGCGGCAGATCACACGGCGGAGGAAGCCGCAAGTTTTAAAGGGAGAATAGCTTCCATAACTAAATTTTATTACGGATATTCACAAAAGAGGTTGCCTGTGCAGCCTCTTTGTGTTATTATCTTCCTCATGAGGACAAGTGTCAGCGTGCTGCACACATTGCACTCGTGAGGGATACCAGAAGAAAGAGGATTATGAGGAACATGAAAGAGAAAGGTCAGTATTATGTATTAAAGGAAAAGGCGGTGCCGGATGTACTGCTTCGTGTCGTGGAGGCAAAGCGGCTGCTGGATTCGGGGAAGACGGATTCTGTGCAGGATGCGACAGAGCAGGTCGGGATCAGCCGGAGTTCTTTCTATAAATACAAGGATGATATTTTTCCGTTTCATGAGACGGCGAAGGGGAAGACAATCACCATGGTCATCCAGCTGGACGATGAGCCGGGGCTGCTGTCGATTGTGCTCAAGACGGTGGCAGAGTTTCACGCCAATATCCTGACGATCCACCAGAGTATTCCGATCAACGGGATCGCATCGCTGACACTCTCGGTCGATGTTCTGCCGGAGACGGGAGATGTGACACAGATGGTGGCGCGCATTGAGGAGCAGACAGGGATACATTATGTGAAGATCCTCGGAAGAGAGTAGGAACAGAATAGGATAGAAGACGAAAGTGGAGGCAGTATGATCAAAGTAGCAGTAATGGGATATGGAACCATCGGTTCCGGCGTAGTGGAAGTATTAGACATCAATAAGAACAGCATTGCAAAGCGTGCCGGAGAAGAGATTGGTGTGAAATATATTCTGGACTTAAGAGATTTTCCGGGGGATCCGATTCAGGAAAAGGTGGTACATGATTATAAGGTGATCGCAAATGACCCGGAAGTGCAGATTGTTGTTGAGACGATGGGCGGTGTGGAGCCGGCGTACACCTTCGTAAAGGCAATGCTTACCGCAGGAAAACATGTGACGACCTCCAACAAGGCGCTCGTTGCGGCAAAGGGTGCGGAACTGATTGCGCTTGCCAAGGAGAAAAATGTCAATTTCATGTTCGAGGCGAGCGTCGGCGGCGGCATCCCGATTATCCGGCCGCTCAATTCCTGTCTGACGGCAGATGAGATCGAGGAGATCACCGGAATTGTGAACGGAACCACGAACTACATGCTGACGAAAATGACCGAGGAGGGATCGGAGTTCGACGATGTGTTAAAGGATGCGCAGGCGAAGGGCTATGCGGAGAAAGACCCGACCGCTGACATTGAAGGATACGATGCCTGCCGCAAGATCGCCATCTTAACATCCCTGGTATGCGGACAGCAGGTGGACTTTGAGGATATCCACACAGAGGTATTACGAAGATCACAGCGACCGATATCCGGTATGCGAAGACAATGGGCAGAGCATCAAGCTTCTGGCATCCAGCCACAAGGTGGGAGATGGATATGTGGCGATGGTAGCGCCGTTCCTTTTGCCGGCGACACACCCGCTTTACAATGTCAATGATGTGTTCAATGCCATCTTTGTACACGGCAATGTGCTCGGCGATGCCATGTTTTACGGAAGCGGCGCCGGCAAGCTCCCGACGGCGAGCGCGGTTGTGGCGGATATCGTGGATATGGCGAAGCATCTGGACACCAATATCGCGGTGGAGTGGAGCTCTAAGAAACTGGAGCTGGTGGATTACCGCAACGTCGAGAACTGCTATTTTGTGCGCACGTCCGCAGATGAGAAGCGCATAGAAGAAGTCTTCGGTGAAGTGAGTTATGTAACGGCGGAAGGCGTATCCGGAGAGACCGGATTTGTGACGGCGCGCATGAGCGAAGCTGATTATGAGAAAAAGGCGGCGGAGCTTGGCAGTGTACTTCAGATGATCCGCGTGACACAGTAAAACAGGGGACCCGATGTGATGCAGCAGGCTGATAACAGCAGAAAGAGAAGTGTGAGATGAAGTATTTGGTAATTCTTGGGGATGGCATGGCAGACCGCCCGATCGAGAGCCTGGGCGGCAGGACTCCGTTAGAGTATGCAAAGACACCGAAGATGGATGAACTGGCAGCGAAAGGTGAGATCGGCATGGTACATACGATCCCGGACGGCATGAAGCCGGGCAGCGACACTGCCAATCTCTCCGTGCTGGGATACAACCCGAGAGAATTTTATTCGGGGCGTTCTCCGCTTGAGGCACTTTCCATCGGTGTTCCAATGAAAGACACGGATGTGGCTCTGCGCTGCAACATCGTCACGCTTTCCGAGGAGGAGGACAATTACGAGGACCGCACGATCATCGACCACAGTTCGGGTGAGATCAGTACCGAGGAATGTGCAGTGCTCTTGGAGGCGGTGAAGAAGGAACTGGAGACAGACATTTTTCATTTTTATGTGGGCACAAGCTACCGCCACTGTCTGATCTGGGAGAACGGCGAGGTGGTGGATCTGGTGCAGCCGCACGATGTGCTGGGACAGAAGATCGGAGACAAGCTTCCGGAGAACGAAGCGCTTCGCACCATGATGAAGAAAAGTTATGACATTCTGGTGAATCATCCGATCAACATCGAGCGTAAGAAAAAGGGATTAAATCCTGCGAACTCCTGCTGGTTCTGGGGCGCAGGCACAAAGCCGGCACTCTATCCGTTTACGGAGCGCACCCACAAAAAGGGCGCGATGATTTCCGCAGTCGATCTTCTGAAGGGAATTGCGGTCGGCACTTCCATGAAAGTCATCACAGTGGACGGAGCGAACGGCGGTCTGGATACGAATTATGAGGGAAAGGCAAAAGCAGCGCTGGACGTTCTGACCAGGGATGGATATGACTTTGTCTACGTGCATCTGGAAGGACCGGATGAGATGGGACACCAGGGCAGCGTTGAGAAGAAGGTAAAGGCGATCGAGCGCCTGGATGAGCGCATTATCCGGCCGATCGCCGAGGGACTTGCGGCGGCAGGAGAGGATTTCCGCATGGTGGTGCTTCCGATCATCCGACACCGATTTCCCTGCGCACACACACGGCGGACAATGTGCCGTATCTGCTCTATGACAGCACGGCAGAGCGCAGTGAGAGCTGGCATTACAATGAGCGCGAGGCTGCACAGACAACGAACTTTATACCGGAGGGACATAAACTGATCGAATATCTGCTGCAGATGTAAGAAAAATCCATCTTCCTATTCAGGGTAGGAAGGTGGATTTTTTGTGTCATAGCAAACTTTGTTTCTATGACACAAAAACGTGCCGGGCGGCTATGATCCGGATTCCCGCAGATCATGCTGCTCGCCACAGGAATCCTGTCAAACCGGGATGATTCCTTATATGAAGCGGCGCGCATTGACGGGGCGGGACGCATGCAGCAGTTCCGGAAACTGACGCTGCCGTTCGTACTTTTTTCGACAATGCCGGTGCTGATCGGACAGTTTATCGGAAATTTCAATAATTTCGGGATCTTTTACTTCCTGCGGGGCGGGCTGTATATGGACGGCTATTTCCTTGCGAGCGATACGGATCTTCTGATTAACTGGCTCTATAACCTGTCCATCGACAACAATTATTACTGCATCGGCGCGGCGATCAGTCTGATTATTTTCTTTATCACATCGGCAATATCACTTGCGGTTTACATAAAATCGCCGTCTTACAGGGAGGAGGATACGTTTCAATGAGCAGAAAAACAGAGAAAAAGCGGAGAATGTCCGCAGGAAGAGTCCTCGATACCGGAATGACCTATCTCGTATTGCTTGCAGTGGCGTTTGTATTCTTCTTTCCGTGCCTGTGGCTGATCCTTGCGTCGTTTTCCAAATCGGGAACGATCTATTCGTTTGACGGTTTTTTCCCGGCCGGATACAGTCTGGCGAGCTTCAAACGGCTGTTTACGGATACGGCACTGTACAACTATCCGCGCTGGTTTGCCAATACACTTTTTGTGGCGGCAGGCAGCTGCACCCTCGGCACGTTTCTGGTGATCCTGACTGCCTATACCATGTCGCGTTTTACGTTCGCGGCGCGCAAACCGATGATGAAGATTACGATGGTGCTTGGAATGTTTCCTTCCTTTATGGGAATGATTGCGGTGTACCTTCTGATGACGCAGTTTAATCTGATCAATCATCTCTGGGGACTGATCTTAATTTACAGTGCGGGAGCGCCGATGGGCTATCTGACGCAGAAAGGCTTTTTCGATACGATTCCCAAGCGATCGACGAGGCGGCGAGAATTGACGGAGCCACGAATTTTCAGGTTTTTATGAAAATCAATCTGCCGCTCTCCCGGCCGATCATCGTCTATACTGCGCTCTCTTCTTTTACCTGCCGTGGAGCGACTTTATCCTGCCGAAGCTTTTGCTGAAGGAAAAGAACCTGTATACGGTGGCGGTCGGTCTGATGAGCCTCGATGAGACGGAATTTGCAAGATTTGCGGCGGGAAGTGTGTTCATCGCGGTGCCGATTGTCCTGCTTTATTTTTTCCTGGTCAAGGACATGGTGAACGGCATGGCTGCGGGCGCGGTAAAAGGGTGATCCGGAATACAAAGTGGCAGCCGCCGCGGAACGGTGATCCGGAATACAAAGTGGCAGCAGCCGCGGATTTGAATAAGATAGAATGAGAAAGCCGTTTCGAGGAAAAATGTGCAGACAGTTTTATTGATCGTAGCGCTCTCTATGGACGTCTTTCTGGCATCCGTGGCGTGCGGGGCGGAACAGATCCGGATCGGAAAGAAGACAGCACTCTGCATCGGCGCGGTATGCAGCGGAGTGCTGTTTTTTCATTAGTGTGCGGAAAACTGATCGATGGAGTGGTCAGGAAAAAATATGCGGCGTATCTGTGTTTTGCGGGATTGTTTCTGGTCGGCGCTTATAAGCTGACGGAGTACGGAATCCGGGCGTATATCAGGAGACACCATTTCCTGTGCAAGCAGGTAAAAATGAAATTTTCACAGCTGAATTTTATCATCAGCATTTACAATAATCCGGCGGCGGCAGATAGGGATTGCTCTGCGACCATGTCAGTGACGGAAGGAATATGTTTCGCGCTCGCCATGTCGGTGGACGGATTTTTCGGCGGTCTGGGGGCGGCGTTTTTAGATATCTCGGTCGCCGGTACGGTGTGTCTGAATCTGGTATTCAGTGCACTTGCGGTGCTTGGCGGAAGCGCTGTCGGGAAATATGCGGCGGACCGGTGCAAAAGAGATTACTCCTGGATCGGCGGCGCCCTGTTTGTGGTGCTGGCATTCAGCAAGATTTTGTAGATTTATAGTAAATGTGTCAAAAAAAGCTTGCGTTTTCATTGCGGTATGGTATAATATGCCTATACATGAAGCAGTGGAAACGCACAGCTCTTGTAAAATATAATTAGATATTGTGGGATCTGAGAGTGGAGATGATTTTAATTCCTGTACACATGAGGGGTGCTTACAGGTTTTATAACGATGTCTCCTTTTTTTTATGCGCTGCGCATGGGGAGCACGGGGCAGGAACGGATTTCACAATAGAGGGAAGCATAAATAAGCAATAAGGGGCAAACAAGGAGGAACATGGTATGGCAAAGTATGTGATGGCACTGGATGCAGGAACGACGAGCAACCGTTGTATTTTATTTAACGAGCAGGGAGAGATCTGTTCGATGGCACAGAAAGAGTTTCGGCAGTTTTTTCCGAATCCGGCTGGGTGGAGCACGATGCCAATGAGATCTGGTCTACAATGCTTGGCGTGGCGGTTGAGGCGATGAACATGATCCGCGCGACGGCGGCGGATATTGCGGCGATTGGTATCACCAATCAGCGTGAGACGGCGATTGTCTGGAACAAGGAGACGGGAGAACCGGTCTATAATGCGATCGTGTGGCAGTGCCGCAGAACTTCGGATATTGCGGATGCATTGAAGGCGAAGGGTCTCGAGGAGACATACCGTCAGAAGACGGGACTGATCATTGACGCGTATTTTTCTGCGACGAAGATCAAGTGGATTCTCGATAATGTTGAGGGTGCGAGAGAGCTTGCAGAGCAGGGCAAGCTGCTGTTCGGAACGGTGGAGACCTGGCTGATCTGGAAGTTCACCAAGGGTGCGGTGCATGTGACCGATTATTCCAACGCATCCCGTACGATGCTGTTCAACATCAACGATCTGTGCTGGGACAAGGAGATCCTGGAGGAGCTGGAGATTCCGGAGTGCATGCTGCCGACACCGCGTCCGTCCAGCGAAGTCTACGGCTACACAGATCCTTCGTTTTTAGGAGATGCGATCCCGATTGCGGGAGCTGCAGGCGACCAGCAGGCGGCGCTTTTCGGACAGACCTGTTTCCACGAGGGCGAGGCGAAGAATACCTACGGTACCGGATGTTTTCTCTTAATGAATACCGGAGAGAAGCCGGTATTTTCCAAGAATGGCCTGGTCACTACGATTGCGTGGGGACTCGACGGAAAGGTGAATTACGCATTGGAAGGTTCCATCTTTGTGGCGGGCGCTGCGATTCAGTGGCTGCGCGACAACATGAAGATGATTGATTCTTCCATGGATTCGGAATATATGGCGAAGAAGGTTCACGGAACACACGGCTGCTATGTGGTTCCGGCGTTTACGGGACTCGGTGCGCCGCACTGGGATCAGTATGCGAGAGGCACGATCGTGGGATTGACGAGAGGAACGAACAAGAACCACATTATCCGCGCGACGCTCGAATCGATTGCACTGCAGGTGTGCGACGTCATCGATGCGATGCGTGCAGATGCCGGCATTGATTTAAAGTCCCTGAAAGTCGACGGCGGTGCAAGTGCGAATAATTTCCTGATGCAGTTTCAGGCGGATATGATCAATGCGCCGGTGAAGCGTCCGCAGTGCGTCGAGACGACTGCAATGGGAGCCGCTTATCTGGCAGGTCTGGCAGTCGGATACTGGAAGGATAAGGAGGATGTGGTCAACAACCAGAAGATCGACCGCATCTTTACCCCGGAGATGGAGGAGGAAGAGCGCAAGGCAAAACGCAAGGGCTGGAATAAGGCAGTCAAGTATGCGTACGGATGGGCAAAAGACGAGCCGGAGGAAGAAGAGGAATAGTAGACGCGTTAGAAGCAAGCTTACCATATACTATAGGATGAAACGAAACCGCGCAGAGCCGGAAACGGACTCGCGCGGTTTTTCACTCCAGAGGATGCGGTGCTTCCTGCGCAGCTGCCGGTATCCCGGATATTGTTGAATTCCCAGATTCATGGTAGAATGAGTTAAAATGTGATGGAAGAGTTCTATGGATCGGGCATTGTGAAAGAGGAGCAGATACAGATGGAGATTCGATTATTATACGGAAATGAGATACAGTGGGCGGTGCAGACGGCGCATGAGGTCTATGAGCAGTGTGTGCGTCCGTATACAAGAAATGCGGCGGAGGTGCAGCAGTATTATGACTATATGAATCTGCCCAATCTTTCACAGGAGATGCTGGCGGGAAGGCTGTTTTTATGGGGCGCATTTGAAAACGGGCAGATGTGCGGCGTCAGTGCCATGCAGAATGTCGGACATATCACGGCGCTGTATGTAAGACCGCAGTATTTTAGAAGACGGATCGGCAGCAATCTGGTGGACCGGATGTGCAACTTTGCGGCATCCCGATTGCAGTGCGGGCGAGTGACGGTGCAGGCTGCGCCGTCAGCAGCGAATTATTTTTACCACACGGGATTTACGCTGATTCAGGGGGCACCGGCGGGAATGTACGTGCCGTTGGAGAGAAGAATCTGGTCGGTCCCGATGACCCAGGGATACATGGGAAATATCGGGGGAAGCGGCAGTACATCCGCGCAGGGCGGTGGTGTGCCGGTGGCGCAGCCGCGGCGCACAAAGCCGGAGATCACTTATCCGAAAAAGAAGGTAAGCGCGGGTGGTGCTTTGGCTTACTGCGGTCACCATCGCCTTCGCAGTGACGGTGGTGACTGGAATTACCGTATATCATATCACACAGGAGGGAATCACGGGCGGATATGAGACGCCTGATCCGGTGTGGGACGAGAATACGGAAACGGACGATGGACAGGAATTGTAGAAAAAGAGCAGGCATTTAACCGGACAAAGAAGCGCAGGACGCGAAGCGGAAGGAGACGGAAGGTGGATACGACGACAAAGGGAACCCGCACAAAATACCGTCTGGCGGAGGCGATGAAGGAATGCATGAAGACGACACCGGTCGATAACATTACCGTGACACAGCTGACGGAATTGTGCGGTGTTACAAGGCAGACATTTTATCGCAATTTTATTGACAAGTACGATCTGATCAACTGGTATTTTGATATTTTACTTCACAAGTCTTTTGAGCATATGGGGAGCGGGAAAAATATTTATGAGAGTCTCGTGAAAAAATTTATCTACATTCGGGAAGAGCGGGTCTTTTTTTCCGCCGGTTTTAAGTCTGCGGACCAGAATAATCTCAAAGATCATGATTTCAGGCTGATTCTGGCGTTTTACGAGGATCTGATCCGACAGAAAACAGGGAAAATGCCCGATGAGGAGATTGGATTTTTACTCGAGATGTACTGCCAGAGTTCCGTGTATATGACAGTGAAATGGGTGACGGAGGGGACGAAGATGCCGCCGGAGCGCTTAGCAGAGCTTATGGTGAAGGCGATGCCCGAGAAAATAAGCGAGTTGTTTGAACAATTAGAAATATTGTATTGATAATAGAGGATTTTGAAATAGAAATTGTGATAAATAGTTACACTTCCCGGATTCTGTCACTTCCCTTTTGTACATTGTGTTGTTAAAATACGATCAAAGATCATTATGTATGGGAAAGGGGAACAAAAAATGGCAAACAGAATTATGTTGAATCAGACATCCTATCATGGGGCGGGAGCGATTGCGGAGATCGTGAATGAGGCGAAAGCGCACGACTACAAAAAAGCATTTGTCTGCTCAGACCCGGATCTGATTAAGTTTCAGGTATCCACAAAGGTAACGGATCTGCTGGATCAGGCAGGGCTTTCCTACGAGATTTATTCCAACATCAAGGCAAATCCTACGATTGAGAACGTGCAGACCGGTGTGGCTGCGTTCAAAAAATCCGGAGCGGACTATATTATTGCAATCGGCGGCGGATCTTCTATGGATACGGCAAAAGCGATCGGCATTATCATCGCAAATCCGGAATTTGAGGACGTCAGAAGCCTGGAGGGCGTTGCGCCGACCAGGAAGCCGTGTGTGCCGATCATTGCTGTGCCGACGACCGCAGGTACCGCTGCAGAGGTTACGATCAACTATGTTATCACGGATGTTGAGAGAAAGAGAAAGTTTGTATGCGTAGATCCGCATGATATGCCGATCATTGCTGTGGTAGATCCGGAAATGATGTCCTCCATGCCGAAGGGACTGACGGCATCGACCGGAATGGATGCGCTGACACATGCCATCGAGGGTTACACGACGAAGGCGGCATGGGAGATGACAGATATGTTCCATTTAAAGGCCATCGAGATTATTTCAAGATCTCTGCGCGGCGCGGTGGCAAACACGCCGGAAGGGCGCGAGGGTATGGCACTCGGACAGTATATCGCAGGTATGGGATTTTCCAATGTCGGTCTTGGAATTGCCCACTCCATGGCACATACATTAGGTGCGGTTTATGATACGCCGCACGGTGTGGCATGTGCGATGATGCTCCCGATTGTGATGGAGTACAATGCAGACTGCACAGGCGAGAAGTACCGTGAAATTGCACGGGCGATGGGCGTAGAAGGTGTGGATGCCATGTCGCAGGAAGAGTACCGGAAAGCCGCTGTTGCAGCAGTCAGAAAGCTTTCCGAGGATGTGGAAATTCCGTCAAAACTGGAAGCTATCAAAGAGTCAGATCTTGATTTCCTTGCAGAGTCCGCACATGCGGATGCCTGCGCACCGGGCAACCCGAAGGATGCATCGGTGGAGGATTTAAAAGAGCTGTTCCGCAAGATTATGTAATCCATCTTACATGAACGCAATTAAGAAGTCAGGTTAGGACAGATCCCCTCTTTGCCGGATTGCCGGCGGAGAGGGGATTTTTTGCATACCGTTTGAGTGCGCCGGTGCGTGTCAGAAACAGGTGAGAAAAGTCGTGGCGGGAAGCTGCCAGATATGATAGTATAAAAGAGAAAGAAGAAAATGAGGAGTGGCGGTAAAAATGAAAATCAGACAGTTGTATGCGTATGAACTCCGACCGGCGGCAGCGCTGGTGATGGAGACATACAGCAGGATGGAGCAGCCGTATGTGGCGAATCCGAAAGAGATAGAGGATTTCAAACGCTATGCAGATGAAGACCATTTATGGGTGGAATCATGTAAAAATAAGCTCTTTTTATTTGGAGCGTTTGATGACAATGAACAGATGTGCGCCGTCGGTGCGATCGATGCGGCGGGTGCGGTCACGCTTCTCTACGCAGGGCTGAATTTCCAGCATCGGGGACTGGAAGCGGAAGTGCTGCGCGAGATGGAGGAGTTTGCGACTGTCGGGCGCAGTATTACAAGAGAAGAGATAAAGATTCCAGGAAAGTGGATGCAGTATACAGCGACAGCGGGTGCGCCGGAGCAGTCGTCTGTGACAGGACAGCAGCCTACGCCGGAGCCGCAGGCGTACCGGAATCAGAACACAGGCTACGGACAGGACTATGGTCAGCAGCAATATCAGAACACAGGGTATGGACAGGGCTACGGCCAGCAGCAGAATCAGAATATGGGCTACGGAGAGAGTTACGGTCAGCAGTCCTATCAGAACACAGGATATGGACAGGGGTACGGAGAGAGTTACGGTCAGCAGACAGCACCTCAAAAAAAGAGCCGTGCTCTGCTGTGGATTGTGCTGGCGGTCATAGCTGGTGCCGTGCTGCTTGTGACCGTGCCGGCGTTCATTCTTTTTCACGCGTCAACCGTACCGTGCAGGATACGTTGACGTGGAATGAGCCGTCTGCAGAGGCGGACAGAGACGGGGAAGATGGCAGCTATACGGAGGACGATACGGCGGTAGAAGACACCGGGGAGGAACGTGAGGTATTAGAACTGCCGGATTCTCTGGGAAAGGACTTTTTTGTCACACAGGATGACATTTATGTGGCAGATCAGCTTTCCTATACGGTTACCGCACAGCATATCGAGGTCCCGAATCAGCGGAAAGACGGATTTGAGGAGTACGATGTTTCGTATCCGGTTATTACCTATGCGGATGGAAGAGATGCGACCGGAGTAAATGAGCTTCTGCGGAATGCCGCCTGTGCGCAGCTGGATACCATGTATCCGGAGCCGCAGCCGGAATATCTGTATCTGGATGAAGACTACCCGTATCTGGCATGTTATGTGGATTATGAGATCACGTATATGAGTGATGAGATTCTGTGCGTGGCATTTCAGGATCACTATTTTAACGGAAGTATGTGGGGCGAGTTTGTGACCTGCGCACAAGAGTCATCAATCTTGCCACGGCAGAGCGATATGAGGTTGAGGACGTACTGCGTTCGGATGATACATTTGCGGAGGCTTATTATGAAAAAATCTGTGAGAAGTCGGATTCTTTCAACGATGCGCCCGCATTTACCGCCCAGATGGCGGGACAGACGATGGACGGGGAGATTCTGGACGGGAGATATTACAGCAACTATGTCCTCTGCAAAAATGATATTTATGTGAATCTTACCTATCATTATTACGATGAAGGACTGATTATGCACGGCTGGGATTCCACGCAGTGGACGATGGAGGAACTGGAACCGTACCGGACGGATAGCGATCTGTGGGAGAAATATTTGAAGTGATTTTACGAAAGTGGAAACAAAATTGTTTCCACTTTTGCTATTTTTCTGTGCCCTGCTGGTTCTCAGAAGAGAATATTGAAATTTTATAGTAAAGAAATATTGTAATTTTTTTTTCAGATCATTTTTCAGACCGGATGCATTGTAGATGTCCTCCATAAGGAGGGCATTGTAATAGGCATAGTGTGCAAATTCCTTTGCGGAATTTGTGAGACCAAGTGATCCTAATGCCTGACAGTAGTGTGAAAAAATGTTCCCTGTAAAATACATTGAACTTATAGCATCGGAAAAAAGCGGGACTAACGCAACGATTTCCGAAAGACGATTTTCTGTATAAAGAAATCTTATAAGCATTCCCAAGGTTACGGGGAAGGAACGCTTTTTCTCGAGAACATCCAACGGAACATGGCTGGTATATTCCAGAAGCTTATAAAACAGTAAATGCCATGTGTAGGATTTATAGTTGCATAAGTGCGGCAGATATTGTTTAAAATGGTAAGTTCTATCCACGATAATCGATAGTCAAGAATTTCATCAAATTGAAAGCCGGGCAAAGTCATAAAAAGAGCATTTTTTTAACCCCTTTAATTTTTGATTATTGTCGGGTTCGCAGATGGCTGATTTGTAAGCAGCAAATTGTAAATAGCAGATATCTTTGGAGGTGCATAGCATCTCCATTTTTTTTACAAGATCAAGCTGTAAGGTTTTATGGTTCATACGAGTTTTTGCTAAACGAAACTGTAGTTCCTGCAGCTTGTTCTCTTTTTCACTCCCGTAAAATGTAAAAACAAAATCCGAAATACCTAGGCGCTGGAGCAAAGTCTGAGCAAGAATGATATCAGGCTGCTGTGTTTCGTTTTCGATTTTTGAAAGCTTGGATTTGCTGCATAATCCCCGACAAAGCGCCGATTGAGATAATTTTTGCTCTTTGCGTAGAGAGCGGATCAAGGCCACCAGCGTGAAAACCTTTGTGAAGAAAAAAGTTCATAGGTGCCCATCTCCCATAAGAAGAG
>ENA-OQDW01000327-OQDW01000327.1-human-gut-metagenome-genome-assembly--contig:-NODE-327-length-20697-cov-11.430773_pt1 | contig 20697 bp, 16 predicted proteins | sample MGYA00242784_ERZ504613 | MGnify/ENA primary metagenome ERZ504613 (study PRJEB26092, sample SAMD00036330) | human gut metagenome | host: Homo sapiens | study: EMG produced TPA metagenomics assembly of...
GCATAATCCTTGTATTTTTCTACAAAGATACAAAAAATATTGCACATATGCAACTTTTGGGTACACTATTTCAAAGATCGAATGTTAAACTAACATAACCCATGAAGGGACTTTTTCAGTGCCCTCCCTGGGCTAGGAGCTTCTGCCCTTTCAGGGCGTGTGGGGGAACTATTCATACATTATCTGCTCAGCCAAGCCTCCGGATTGAGCTTGGCAGTCTCCTTGCGAAGCTGGAACTGGAGGATGTTTTCAGAGCCAACACTACCCAAAGCCTGACGGGTACGTACCTTCTGACCCTTATGAACGCTGACCGATTTCAGATTACAGTAAACAGAGATGTAGCACCATGACGGACCAGCACGTTCCACATGCCACCATAACCGAAGACGGCACTCACCTCACCATCGTAGATGCTGCGAGCCACACAACCCGGCTTGCCCTGGATATTGATACCCTTATTGTCGAGCGTTACGCCCTTCAAGCCTTCCACATTATACTGACCGAAATGACTCACCACACGGTAACTGCCGCTGATAGGCATCGGCAATCTACCACGGTTAGCCTCGAATCCACCGCTCAGCATGCGGTCTACCGAACTCAAGGTAGAAGCCTCCTGTGCCTCCTTCTTGGCAGCGGCAATCTCACGGGTACTGCGTTCCGCATCCATCTTCGCCTTCAACTCGGCAGCCTGTCTTTCAGCCTCCGCCTTTCTTGCAGCCTGTTCGGCAGCAGCCTCACGGGCAGCCTGTTCTGCGGCGGCACGCTTGGCAGCCTCGGCAGCAGCACGCGCCCTAGCCTGCGCTTTTGCCTTCGCCTTAGCCTCAGCCTGGGCAGCAGCCTCCTCCTGAGCCTTTCTTGCAGCCTCGGCAGCCAGTCTTGCTTCTTCAGCCGCCTTTCTGCGGGCAGCTTCGGCAGCAGCCTCACGCGCCTTGGCTTCGGCTATACGACGGGCATTCTCCCTGGCAGCAGCTCGGCAGCAGCTTTCTTGCGAGCCAGTTCCTCGGCACGTTTCTTGGCGGCAGCAGCGGCAGCGGCCTTCTTCTTAGCCTCGGCAGCAGCACGGGCACGAGCCTTGGCTACTTCCTGAGCAATCAAGCGGTCAATCTGAGCGTTGATTGCCGCATCTTTCTTACGCTGGTCGGCAATGACAGCCTGAATGGTCTTCTGCTGTTTCTGCAGTCCCTGCACCATCTCCTGCTGCTGGGTCTGCTTGCCTTCCAATACCGTTTTCTCCTGCTTACCCTTATATAATAAGGTGTTCTTATGTCCCTTAACATGCTGCAACTGCTGGTGCTTCTCGTTCACCTGCTTCTGCTTAGCCTTTACAGCCTCGCCCTGCACCTTCTGATAGGAAGAATACTGGCGGATGAAGGAAAGGCGGCGATACATCTGTGTCAGATTCTTGGCACTGAAGATGAACATCAGCTTGTCCTGAACCGTATGATGACGGCTCATATAGCGCATGGAACGGATATACTTGTTCTTGCGGTCCTGCAACTGTTGCTGAAGCGTTTTCAACTGTGCCTGCAGAATGCCGATATTGCCGTCAATATGATGGATATCCTTCTGGATACCGTCAATCTTCTTCTGACGCTGGTCTATTTCTCCGTTCAGCGCCATCAGTCTTCAAGACGTTTCTTCACATCCGCCTTATTTCTCTGCAAAGCCTGCTCCTGCTCTCTGATCTTCTTCCGGATAGAAGCGCGCTGTCCCTGCAAACCTCGGATAGAGGCATTGCTATAGGTTGCCGCCTTGCGTTCTGCCTGGTTGGCGCAGCTGGTTTGTATGTCTTTCTGGCCGCATGACTTCTGCTGTTCGTCTTTCTGGCAGGAGTAGCAGCCTTCTTTTTCGCAGTTACGGCAGTCTTTCTCACCGGCTTCTTCTGGGCAGAATGCTTCTGCGCAAAAGGTGCGAGCGAGAAGGTGATTGCCATGATGAATAATAAGATTCGCTTCATTTCTTATATTAAAAACCCATGTTCTATAATTTCAAACTCTTGATGAGCATCTACATACTCAATATCTTGCTGAGCACATCTGCTGGAGAAATCTGCTTGTATTTGCTGGAAATCTCGGTCTGAGTACTCCATTTGCTGTCGGTCTTCACCTGATTCAATTCCAGACTAATCTTAGCCTCCTGCTTTTTCCTGGTAGCAGTAGTGGTCATCGCCAGATTCAGGGAGGCAGGGAACATCTTGACGCCTACACTCTTGAAGTTGCCGTAGTCGACGTGGAGATTGGAGGTGCCGTTCTGCGCACTCTTATAGACAACATCTGCAGCTGTGATACGGCCGGTAGTGCGGTTGGCTGTCCAGGCATAGGTCATATTGCCGTTTCTGAAACTAACCGGCACAGCATCTCCTGCCACATCCAGTCTGGCATCAAACTTCTTCAGGTCTGATTCCTTCACAGTCCTTTCGCCCGGCAGGAGCAGCTGGTTCCAGAAGAGAGCCTGCAGAGAATAGAAGGAGATGCCCTGCTTCTTGAGGAAGTCTACCTGGGTATAATCTGCCTTGATATATTCCTTGTGCAGACGGTCGATGATAAGTACATGGTCGGGAGTAAACTCCAGACGGCCCACCTCTGTACCCAAGATAGGAATAAAGAGCTGGATGCGGATGATTTCATCCTTGCGCATGCTCAGTTTGCCCGGCACAGTAATGTCCTTATCACCAGCCTGGAGAGTAAACGACATGTTGCCTACAATATTCCTGGTATACACCTGATTGTCTGAAACCTTCTGTACGAAAGCCAACTTCCTGAGCGTCTCACTCTGACGGGAGCCAGAACCCTTGGTGGCATTCTCTTTCTGATGACTGGCTGATGAGGAGCCAGAGCCCTGTACATTCTTGCTGGTTCCGCAAGAACCGAGGAGCAGGATGCTGCAGGCTGCGGCAAGCAGCATCATCTTATTCTTCTTCATTGTATATTTCATCTTTCCTGATTTTTCTACTTTCCGTTTATTTCTTCTTACTGAAGTTTCGCAAGTAAGCCCCACACGCCCTGAAAGGGCAGAAGCTCCTAGCCCAGGGCATCGCCCTGGGTGTTTATGGGCGCAAACCTGTCGCCCTGTAAGGGCAAAAGCTTTCAAATACCTGGCAACATACAAAGCTTTTGCCCTTACAGGGCGCCTTGCTGATTGCTATTATACCCAGGGCGCTGCCCTGGGCTAGGAGCTTCTGCCCTTTCAGGGCGTGCTGCTTCTGGAGCTTTTGGGCCTTCAGCCCGTACTTGAACCACATGCGAAAGTTCAGTTCTTACCTCTTCTAACTGACTTCTTCGTAGCTGCAGGTTTCTGCTTTGGCGCATTACGCTTCTTCAGTTCTTCTTCGGTAATATATTGTCTGTTTTTAATCTTCCATGCCAGCACCTCAGTCTGGTTCTCGCCGGTATAGGCTTTTTTCCAGAAATCTACGGATTCATCGGCCATACCATTCATATAATAGATATCTCCGGCATGCTCAATAACCGTACTGTTATCTGCGGTGGAATCGCGGTTTTTGAGTGCCTGGTCTATATAGGTCTTGGCATCAGCATAGCGTTCTTCCATAAAGAGAATCCAGGCATAGGTATCCAGATAAGTACCGTTGTTCGGCTCCGCTTGATGGTCTTGTAGCTCATCGCCTCAGCCTTATGCAGGTCAACGCCCTTCTCGCTGAGATAGTAGGCATAGTTGTTCAGCGCCATCACGTTGTCATCTTTCCATTGCAGACAGGAGTCGTAAGCTGCAAAGGCTTCCTGCTCTTCACCTTTCTTATGAAGAATATCGCCGGTTACGGCATAGAGGTCAGAAACCAGGTCAGCCGGCGACTGTGCATTCACCTGCGCCAATCCGAGACGGAACTCACGGAGCGCCTCGTCTTCCTTATCTTTCTGATAATACGCCATTCCACCGAAGTAATAGAACACCATTTCTTCGGGATTATACTCCTGAGCCGCCTTACATTGCAGGGAAACCAGGTCATATTTCTTCTCGTTCCAGAGCATCTGTACGAGTTGCATTCTGGCATTCACGTTATCCGGAGCTATGGTAAGCACCTTTTCGAAGGCACGGCAAACAGAGTCGGCAGGCATCTTCTTCAAACTCATATAAGCAGCTCTCATCTCTGCCACTTCGGCTGACGGATGAGCCACGTTGAGCGCCTTGTCAAACAGCGCAATCACCTTGGTAGAATCGCCCCCTTCGCTCTCGTTCTTCTGAATGAAAGAGCGGTACATCATCACCTTGGTCTCCAGATCCGATTTCGGACTCATCAATATCTTATCGAGCATCTGCCGGCAAGCTGCTCCTGACGGGTGGCATTATAATAGTCGTAAAGAGACATCTGGGCATAGGAATTGTCAGGCTCTTCCTTCAACACATCGGTAAAGCACTTGTAAGCTTCCTTCTGGCGGTCGTGCTGTACGAGCCAGTTGCCCAGCATTGTCTTGTACTGCATATCCAGCGGATGCTGGTCTACCAGCGACTTCAGTTCCTGATAGGCAGCCTTCTTGTCGTTCATCAGTTCATAAACTCTCATTTTAGAGAGGGTAAACTGTTCGCTTTCACCTTCTTCCACTTCAAGACGCGAAATGGTTTTGAGTACTGATTTATAATCCTTATTCTGGGAATAAAGCTGAACCAGGATGCGGAGGGCATCGGTATTATCGTGGTTTTTGGCATACAGATTCTCATAGGCATCGATGGCAAGATCGTATTTCTGACTACCTATATAATATCTGCCCAACTGCTCTGCATAGGTCTGGTTTTCCGGATTCAGTTCTATTGCCTTCTGCATATAGGCAAGTGCCAGGGAATCCTGCTTGAGCTGAGAATAGAAAAGCGACTCATAGAAATAGGTTTCAGCCGCCTTCGGGTCAATCTTCCGGGCATGCTCAAAGAGGTCGAAAGCTGCCGAATAATTGCCGGCAGCCTGCTGGCGCGCTCCCTCCAGGAAGAAATAGTTGTAGCGCTGGCGGTCGTTCGGAGAGAGATGATCCTCCTGAACCGCCGGCTTCTGAACCGGCTGCACCTTCTTTTTACGGGCAAGCGACGGCATGGCTACCGAACCCAGCAAGACCAGCCCCATTGCCCAACTGATATTTCTAAGATTCATCTTCACGATTCTAATCCTTTCTATTCAATCTTTAATAATCTGTTATTTTACACCCGTATGACCGTATCCGCCGGCTCCACGTTCGGTTTCATCGAGCTCATTAACCTCGATGAAATCGCATTGTTCGTGCTTAGCCAGCACCATCTGGCTATACGTTCGCCATCGTTGATAACGAAATCCTCTGTAGAGAAATTGATGAGCAGAACCATGATTTCGCCGCGATAATCGGCATCGATGGTTCCCGGCGTATTCAATACGGTAATGCCATGCTTCAAAGCCAGACCGCTGCGAGGACGGATCTGCGCTTCATAACCTGCAGGCAAAGCCATATAAAGACCGGTTGGCACCAGTCGTCGCTCCATAGGATGAAGCACGATTGCCTCATCGATGTTTGCACGCAAATCCATGCCGGCACTCTGAGGTGTGGCAAACGCAGGTAGAGGCTGATGCCCCTTGTTGATAATCTGTACTTTTATCATGACTTTTTCTTTTTTATCTGTGTCTGAGTTTAATAATCTGCAAAAATAAGCAATTTTGATGGAATAAATGAATTTTTGAGGATAAAAACATGTAATTTATCATATTTTATTTTGATTTGTGCTTACTTTAGTGTATTTTTGCGCTACAGAATCAAGTAATACAATAATATGGAATGGAAACAACTGATATCCAACAAGCGTTTCGGACAGGAGCATAAGCATGCCGAGCGCCATGATGATCGCTCTGAATTCAAGCGCGATTACGACCGTCTTATCTTTTCATCGGCATTCCGCCGCCTGCAGAACAAGACGCAGGTTTTCCCATTGCCGGGCAGCATCTTCGTTCACAACCGCCTCACCCACAGTCTGGAGGTGGCGAGTGTGGGCATGTCGATAGGTAACGACATTTCCCGACACGTCATCCGGAAGCGGCCAGAACTGAAGGATACGCTCGTCGAGGAGATAGGTACCATCGTAAGTGCAGCCTGTCTGGCACATGATTTGGGCAATCCGCCTTTCGGTCATTCCGGCGAGAAAGCCATCCAGACTTTCTTCTCCGAAGGACCGGGTCAGAAGATAAAATCAATGGTTTCATCGGAGTTTTGGGATGATATTACGCATTTCGAAGGCAACGCAAATGCCTTCAGAATCCTGACCCACCGGTTCAAGGGGCGCCGTCAGGGTGGTTTCGTCATGACCTATTCCATGCTTGCTTCCATCGTGAAATACCCGTTTGCAAGCAGTCTTGCCGGCAACCACGGCAAATTCGGTTTCTTTGCTTCAGAAACGGAATCTTATAGGAAAATTGCCGATGAATTGGGCATTTTTTGCAAATCTGCACCGGGTGAGCCTCTCAAATACGCCCGCCATCCACTTGTATATATGGTAGAAGCTGCCGACGACATCTGCTACGAAATCATGGACATCGAAGACTCCCATAAGCTCAAGATTCTTTCCTTTGCCGAGACGGAGCACTTGCTGCTGAGTTTCTTCGATGAAGATATCCAGCAGAAGATACGCCAGCGCATCATCGACGAAGAACTGACTGACGAAAATGAGAAAGTGGTTTACATGAGAGCCAGCGTCATCGGCAAACTGGAGAACGAATGTGTGGCAGCCTTCCTGGCGCACGAGGAGGAAATTCTTGCCGGAACTTTCGAGGGCAGTCTCATCGACCACATTTCAGAGCGCCAGAAAAAGGCATACAAGGAATGTGAGAAGATCTCCTACTCTAAGATTTACCAAAGCAAGCCGGTACTCGACATAGAACTTTCGGGTTATAAAATCATGGCAACTCTGATGGAGGTTTTCGTCGAAGCAGCCGTAAACCCATCGCGTTTCTACTCCAAGCAGCTCTTACGCCGGGTAAGCAGCCAGTACGATATAGAGAACGAGAATCTGGAGGAGCGCATCATGGCGGTAATTGATTATATCAGCGGCATGACCGACATCTATGCGCTCGACATCTATCAGAAAATCAACGGAATCAGTCTGCCTATTGTATAAAACACAAAAAAGACACATAATCTTTACAATTATATCTTTCTAAAGGGTGCGATAGAATGATTCATTACAGGCTTTGCGAAGGTTATATCTAGGGACAGCATAACGAACATGCTGCCCCTTTTTTCTTATTGTTGGCATTACGCAAAATGGACTTTCGGGAGGCTCTGAGAGACGGAAAAGAGTGACTATCCGGCTACAAATGCAGCTTTGGATGATTGAAAGCAGAAATTGTTAATTTTTGAAAAATACAAGAGGAAAGAGACATTTTTATCGGGAATAGCCCCTTTCAGGTGTCGCATTCCCCCACCAATGCGACACCTAAATGATAGGAATGCGACACCTAGGCATGGGAATGCGACACCTTATTTCAATTATTTTTTGTATATTTGCAGCATGATTGCTAGATTGGAGCCATGCCGGTTTGCTGTCCGACATACCTGTTCATCATACAGACAAGCCTCTTATGTTTCCAGGAATGATCTTCGCTCTGATGATCCAATGGACATGATAGCGAAGCCTATCCCATCATAGAGGAAAGCTCCTGGTCTTTGCGATAAACTGGCAAGCAGATATATAAGACAAAATATTAACATTAATCATTTAACAACAAAACGTGTATGAAAAAGAAACAATTACACAAATCGAATCGGCTCGTCACGATGCTGCTGCTCGTGATGGCTATTCTCATGCCTTATGGGGGGGCATGGGCGCAAACGCCTTCCAGGCCTTCCATTGGTAATGGAGTAGACAATCCCTATCAGATATCCACAGCTGCCGAACTGGCGTGGTTCCGCGACCAGGTGAATAGTGGTTATACTACTATTTCAGCCACGCTGACTAAAGATATTGACTTGGCAGAGTTCTGCCATGCGAAGGATGGCACCAAGTATACTAAAGAAGTCAGTTGGACTCCTATCGGTAACTCTGATAATATTGAAAATATGTACCAAGGTACATTTGACGGCAACGGGAAGACCATCAGAAATCTCTACATCAATGACATCTCTGAGTATATCGGTATCCCCTGCGAAGCCGGTTTCTTCGGCTATGCAGAAAAGGGCAGCATCAAGAACATCACTTTCGACAATGCAAAGGTAAAGACTACTGCTGATGATTATTGTACTGGAATTTTGGTAGGAGTTGCAGGCTCTTGTATTGAAAATATCAAGATCTTGGCTAACTGTTCGGTAGAAGGAAAAACTACGTTGGCGGAATAGCAGGAAGAGCAAATGGCGACATCGGCAACTGCGAAAACCATGCAATGGTGAATGGTGCAAATTTTGTAGGAGGTATTGTAGGTAACTATGTGTTTTCCGACAAATCCATCACTTCATGCGCCAATTATGGTGTCATAACAGGTACGAGAGACAAAGTTGGCGGTATTGCTGGATATTTTAACTCAGGAACCATTCAGAATTGTGCCAACTATGGTGATATAACGGGAACTTTCTATGTCGGAAACTTGATAGGATGTGCTGATGAATGCAATCTGAACAATGTGCTTGGCACTGGTAATGTTACTGCTACTTCTAGAAATCCTGCCGGTCTCCTTGTTGGAAACATAGAAAATTCCTCCAGCACCGCTTCTGGCATCCTGGCATACAACAGCAGTGCTAAGCTTACCATCAATGGAACTGTGCAGACAGGTAAAGCTGTCAAGGCTATCGGACAAGGCTCATTGACACCTGCTGAAAAGATAAAGGCATTTTCCGCAGAACAGTTGAAGAGTGGATTGGTTGCCAATCAGCTTCAGAAAAACGTATCAGGAAATGCAAAATGGGGACAAAAACTGAACACAAACGATTATCCTTTACTTGGCTCTGCTGATGAGGTTTACTTGGATGGTAATGTGACAATGAATTGTTTAGGCGAGCAGGTAAGTGCATTTACCAATACCAAGCCTGCACAAGAGGGCACAATGACGATTAAGCATGGCGATAGTCCCATACATCACAAATCCGTGGCTGCTACCTGCACCACAGATGGCAACATCGAATATTGGGAATGTAATCTTTGCCATGCATCTTTCTCGGATGCTCAGTTGACACAAGAGGTGAGCAATCTTGTAGTATCAGCTACCGGACACAAATATGGTGAGAACGACAAGTGTACGATGTGTCAGAAAGAAATTCCTTCCTTGACATTGGGTAACAATCTCATAACAATCGAAAAAACGTATGGCAGTAGGGATGAAATCAGCGGTTACAACCTTTATAAATATACAGCTCCAGAAGATGGCAGATTGGAGGTGACGGCAAACAGCAACGGCAATAAAACCTGTGGCACCCTGTGGGAGAGCCCTACGGCTGCATCTCGCTTGACTTACGATGATTCTAGCAATTGGCCTGACTTCAAAATCACCTATACTGTAACGAAAGGCACCACTTATTATATCGGTGCAAGAAAATTAGATGGCAATGCCATCGAAGGCGAAGTCAAGCTCAATGTAAAAATGAATGGTCTTGAAGGTGAATTGCCAACAGGCATGACTGGTAAAGGAACTGAGGCGGAACCATTTGAACTGAAGACGGCAGAGCATCTGGCGTGGTTCCGTGACTTCGTGAATGAAGGTAACATGAAAGCCTGCGCAAAGATTGCCGGTGATGTGAAAGAAATTGATATGAGCACTGTATGCCATAAGGCTGATACCGAAAAGCAGGTAGCAGAGCTCAGCTGGACTCCTATCGGCAACTTCGCTGGTAATAAGTATCAAGGTACATTCGATGGCAACGGGAAGACCATCAGAAATCTCTACATCAACGCCACCTCTGGTGATGCCGGTTTCTTCGGCTATGCAGAAAAGGGCAGCATCAAGAACATCACTTTCGACAATGCGAAGGTAAAGAGTACTGTTGATCATTATACTGGAATTTTGGCAGGATTCGGAGAGCTTTGTATTATTGAAAATATCAAGACCTTGGCTAACTGTTCGGTAGAAGGAAAAAATGGCGTTGGCGGAATAGCAGGAATGTCAAGTGGCGACATCGGCAACTGCGAAAACCATGCAATGGTGAATGGTGCAAATTCTGTAGGAGGTATTGTAGGTGACGATAGAGAATTCGGCAAATCCATCATTTCATGCGCCAATTATGGTGTCGTAACAGGTACGGGAAACAGCGTTGGCGGCATTGCTGGAGATTTTGGCTCAGGAACCATTCAGAATTGTGCCAACTATGGCGATATAACTGGAGCTGATATTGTCGGAAACCTGATAGGAGATGGTTCTATATGTAATCTGAACAATGTGCTTGGCACTGGTAATGTTATTGCTACTTCTGATACAGAGCGTGCCGGTCTCCTTGTTGGACGCATAATCAATTCCTCCAGCACCGCTTCTGGCATCTTGGCATACAACAGCAGCGCGAAGCTTACCATCAATAAAATTGAGCAGACAGGTAATGCTGTCAAGGCTATCGGAAAAGGCTCATTGACCTATCCAGAAAAGATTAAGGCATTCACCGCAGAGCAGCTGAAGAGCGGCGAGGTGGCTTACCTGCTCAACGGAAGCAAATCAGAAGGTGAACTGGTTTGGTATCAGAAACTCGGCACAGATGCTTATCCTGTGCTTGTTGCTGAAGAGGGCAATACTGTATATCATGGATCGTTCACTTGCTGCGATGGAACGGCTGCATCATATAGCAACAGTACTTCTGAGACTGAATTGGTTCACGTAGCATCTGCCACTTTAACCAGTCCTAAGTTCGATGCCGACAAGCACATCTATCACATGGGCTGCAGCAACGAGAGCTGCCCTGAGCATAAGTATGCAGCAGATGCAGATGGAAAGCTGAAGGCAACAAAGGCAGAAGACGGAACGTTCTATGTCGAGGAACTGAACCTTACCGATGCTTCTACAGCCATCAACACCCAGGCTCAGTTCACGGTGAAGAACCTTCAGTATAGCCGTCAGCTTACTGAGGGACAGACGGGTTATGTAACACTCTGCCTTCCTTTCGACATCAATGTTACTGATGTTGCTGGTGCAGAGAAGTGCTATCCTGTAGGAAATATGATGATTCACATGCCTACAGCTGATGCAAGTGTATTGAAATTCGTTCTTATGCTCGATGAGCAGTCTGTCATCAAGCTGGTACACCGATGATTGTTAAGCTTGGTGCAGAGGGCACTGCTCAGAAATTGGTTGCAACGGCACAGAATGTAGAGTACAACGCCAACTTCTTTGCAAATCCAACAGCCAAGTCGCTGACTCTGAGAGACTGGGATGGTAAGAGTGGTTTTATGACTATCTGCCATGAACTGACAAATGCCTCAATAGGTGGCGTTTATACTACCACTCCTATGGCAGAGGGAAGCTACAGTTTCCGTGCAGATGGTAAGTTTGGTATCCACACAGGTGATTTGTCTCCTTATCGCATATATCTGAACGTCCAGCCATCGCAGTCGGCTTCTTCACGTACCATGCTGTTCAGCATCGGTTTGCCTGATGACAGTTCTACCACTGGTATCCGCATCATCAGCTTAGGAGATGGCAGACAGACTAGTTCATTAGCCATCTATACCTTAGAGGGTCAGCGCGTAATGGGAACACCTCGCAAGGGAATCTATATCAAGAATGGAAAGAAATTTAGTGTTAAATAATTAATCAACAAGGTATTATGAAAAAGAAAGAGTATATATCACCTGCAATTCAGGTATTTGAAATGAATACACCTTGCATCCTGGCAGGAAGTGGAGGAGAAACCGGTGGAGGAAGTACCGGAAGTGGAATATCGCAAGAAGAATGGGATAGTTGGGGGCCAGGCTTCGGCTCGAATGATCCGAAGTACCCAGGTGAGGGAGTGTAATTATACGCTTCTGATTCTAACATAAGTAAGGGCTGCAGACGGTAACAATGCCGTTTGCAGCCCTCGTTGTTTTAATGGCTGAAGCGTCGAGATGCCATCTTGATTAATCCTGTTTAACTGAACTTTCGCAAGTAAGCTCCACACACCCTCTTGTGGACCTTCAGCCCGTACTTGAACCAAAAGTTACAGAAAAAGTTTCTATGGTTGCACGCAAGTACATGAAGAAGAATACTCAAGTGGTTCAGTCAAGCAACTCAAGTAGTTCAGTCAGCGAGTTCAGACGTCTCAGTTAGCTAATGCAGACGTCTCGATAAGCTTACAGATACGTCTCCGTTAGCCTACGCTGTCATATTCGTAACCCGATGCAGTCATATTCGTAACCCGATGCAGCCATATTCGTAACCCGACGCAGCCATATTCGTAACCCGACGCAGCCATATTTGTAACCCGATGCAGCCTTTATATGAACAAATTTTATGTAATTATCTATCATCCATCACGATTTGCATCTCTTACACATCTTGATATATTGATATACAGACACTTGTATAGCGTGATAGATACTTCAAAAACGGAAATATCCATCACGCTATCCCTCACGATTTGGGGTTATCCATCACGATTTTCTCACTACACTCTATCAGATACTGCATATTTTTGTTGAAACACTTACGATGGATGGCATCTGAGAAAGGTTACGGTTTCATGGCATGAAATATTTTGTTTCATACCATGAAACTGTTCGTTTCAAGCGGAGAAACACTTCGTTTCATCCTGTGAAACGAACTGATACGTCACAATCCTGCTTCCGCCCCATCGGCAAGAAGTTTTGGTTTACTCGTAAACAAATCCAGTTACTTCTGCATAATGATTAGCAGAAAAACGTGATAGATAACCCCAAATCGTGAGGGATAGCGTGATGGATATTGTAAACTTTTTATCAACCTATCACGCTAAGCAAAAGAGATAACAGTCTTATTATCAGATATTTAAATCTTCAAGAAACTGAAAACGTGATGGATGTGATGGATAAAACAGATTTTTTCTTCTCACTTATTCATCCACCTGCTCATAATAATAAGAATAGTCTATGCCCTTCATGAAGGCTTGCGATGCTCCTGACTTTTCCATTCCAGAAGCTGTTCATATACCTTTCTCTTCATATCTTTACACTTTTAGACACATAAAAATGCCAGAACGATACACTTTTCGACACATGAAACCATGCTATCATTACACTTTCTGACACATAAAACCTGCGCAAAGATACACTTTTCGACACATAAAACCAAAATTTCGCTGCCTTTTCCGAGATTCATTAAGACTATTTAACCGAGGCAAGCAGTTTTTACAGAAAACAAAAATCCCATGTTTCTATTGCCAATAAGCAATAAGAACATGGGATTCTGCGGTATAGGTTAGATATTTTTTTCCTTATAAATTACTTTATTGGCTCCGCTCGTAATCTTCAGAGCCTCAGGATGTTCCTTAATAAAACTGTTGATGTGGCGAACTCGCTTCTCTTCCAAAATCTCATCGATGGCAATGAGGATACCAGTCTCCTCTACATCACCAAAACCATAGTTGATGGCGGTACCGAAAAGCTTCATCGTAGGACTCAGACTCATGTAGGCATTAACAAGAGGAGGGATATTATAACCCAACTTGCGAACCTCACGGTTCAGGATGCGATAGTCAGCCTTGAAGTCATCTTCTGTAAAGATAGCAGCCAAATCACTCTCCGGAGTATCCAATTTCAGCGGTTTCATCGGGATTACGAGGTTCTCCTTGTCATCAAAATGCTTCTTGAGAAAATAGAGAATCATGTCGCGGCCACGACGGATGTAAGACGGATACATCGTCATCTTGCCGAAGAAATATTTTACTTCCGGATAGAGAACCGTCAAAGCGCCCAAACCATCCCAGAGATTGTCGAGAGCAAAGATGCTCTTGGTGTTGGTACGCACATTCTGATATTCGAGCGAAACGAAGGAACGGCCCAACTCTACGGTATAAGGCATATACTCCTTGAGGAACTTGTCGGAGAAATGGAACATGTGGCTGGTTGCCAGCTTAGGCTGTCCCTTCTCATCGAGCAGCCAGTCCTTACCCAGGAGATAACGGTAACCGCCGATAATCTCATCGGCTTCAGGATTCCAGACAATCAGCTGCTTGTAACAGTTGTCACCAAAGTCGAACTCATCAAGATCCATAGATTTGCCCGTTCCACCTCCCGCCTCACGGAAAGCGATTTCACGAAGTCGACCAATCTCTTTCAGCACATTAGGCGAATCATTAGCCGTAACGATGTAAATCTCGTTATGGCTCTTATTGGTCATTCTCAGTTGTTTGTCGGGTGTAAGCTCGCTCTTCAGGAGCTCACGGTCAATCGGTTGGATGATTTCTTCTTCCATATTACTCTTCTTATATGCTATGATTCTACGATTTCGTTAATATAAAACAATTCTTCCGGGTTTTGCAAACCATTAAAGTTCATAAACCCTGTCTTCAACATACTGTGCCCACTCTGTAGCCGACTTGCTCTTATCAAAAGTCTGCCAAGGAATCGGTTTGCCGATGGAGATGCGGAAATGCTTGCCCACATTCCTGTACATCTCGTCAACCAGGAACAGCATGGCGAGATTGAACGGCAGATACTTGTCGCTAAATCGGGCGATGCGGTAGAAACGCTCAGAGTTGCGCCCTCCGAAATGGATAGGCACCACATCGCGCTGATATTCTACACTCTTAGAGATAAACGTTTTCTTCCAAGGCAGGTCGTGGATGGTTCCATCCTTGCGCTTGCGGCTGTTCAAGCCTGCCGGAAACATCAGCATGTGGTTGTCACTCTTGAAGCCCGCCTCCACCATACGTGGGAAATCGCGACTCTGGCGCCCCGTCTTGTTGATGCCGATACTTACAGGTTTCAAACCCGGCAAGTTGAGCAGAAGATCATTCACCAGATAGCGGAACTTGCCATCATAGTGCTTGCCGATAATGGAACCGAGACATACGCCGTCCTGTCCGCCCAGAGGATGATTGGAAACAAAGGTATAGAGTTTGCCGTCGTTCTTGTCAGGCAGGTTTTCCAAGCCTACGATTTCAACATCCATCTTCAGATAGCGCACACATTCGGTGAGCCATTCAGTACCCGAAAGGCCACGGCTCTCCCACAAGAACCTGTTCACCTCGTCCTCGTGAATAATCTTCTTGAGCCAGGAAACCAGGAAGCGCGGTACGAATTTCACCTTGCTTCCCATCTTGCTCTTAAGAATCTTATCTATGTCTATCGTTTTCTCTATTGATTCACTCATGTTTGCTAAAACTTATATAAGTTAGTGCAAAAGTAACTCAACTTTTTCAAATACGTGCCATTTTTTCCAAAAAAAATAGCAAAAAAGCGAAAATTTATTAGTTTTTTAAAACTATCACGACAAATCGAGCCCATTTTGCACGTATTTTTGCAAAAACATCACACTTGATGAGAACAAAAAGGCGATGCCCGAAACTGGAAGGTGAAGTTGACCAAAAACAACTTTTTCATTAAGTTTTATAAATTTTGTGGGAAAATGTAAGGCTATATGGAGATTTTTATGTACCTTTGAACCCAAATTTATACACTAATAAGTACACACGCAATATTATAACGCGATAAGACAGCAAAAAGATATATGATAAAGACAGCAGAAACATATCACGTACCGGTGCTCCTCAAGGAGAGCGTTGACGGTTGAACATACAGCCAGGAGGCATCTATGTAGACGTAACCTTCGGTGGCGGCGGACATTCCAGAGAGATTCTGTCGCGCCTGACGGAGGGAGCGCACCTGTACAGCTTCGACCAGGATGCCGATGCAGAGCGCAACGTGGTGGCAAACGAGAACTTCACCTTCGTATGCTCCAACTTCAGATTCCTGAAAAACTGGATGCGTTACTACGGGGTAGACGGACTCGACGGACTGTTAGCCGACCTGGGCGTATCGAGCCATCACTTTGATGACGAGACCCGCGGTTTCTCCTTCCGTTTCGACTCCCCACTCGACATGCGCATGAACAAACGTGCGGGCAAGACTGCTGCCGACATCGTAAACGAATATGACGAAGGTGCCCTTGCCGACATCTTCTACCTATACGGTGAGCTGAAGAACTCGCGCCGCATCGCCTCGGCACTCGTCAAGGCAAGAGCCGAGAAGCCCATCCTCACCACCAAAGACTTCATGGCAGCCGTAGAGCCCCTCTTCAAGCGGGAACGCGAGAAGAAAGACATGGCAAAGCTCTTCCAGGCGCTGCGCATAGAAGTGAACCACGAGATGGACGCCCTGAAAGAGATGCTCCGCTCAGCCACGGAACTTCTGAAACCGGGAGGAAGGCTCAGCGTCATCACCTATCACTCGCTGGAAGACAGAATCGTAAAGAACATGATGAAAGCGGGCAATGCAGAAGGCAAGATAGAGCAGGACTTCTTCGGAAGAATAGAAACCCCTTTCAAACTCGTGAACAACAAGGTAATCGTTCCCGATGCCGACGAGCAGGAAAGAAACCCTAGGAGCAGAAGCGCCAAACTAAGAATAGCAGAAAAGAAATGATAAACGATAAAGACATAAACATCAGCGAGAAGCCTATAGCCGAAGAAAAGGCACAGGCATCACAGGAACCGCCGAAGCAGAAAACTCCGCAGCAGGAGCCACAGCAGCAGGAGGCACCACAGGCTTCGCTCAAGGAAGTGATTGCCAAGCAAGCCATAGAGGAAGAGGCTTCAGGATCATCGAGCTTTACGCTGCGAAAGATTCTGGGTGGAGACATTCTTACCGCACAAATCATACGCCGGCAGATATGGCTCGTTATCCTCATCGTGTTTTTTGTCATTATCTACATATCCAACCGATACAATATCCAGAACGATATCATCGAGTTGGACAAACTGCAGAAAGAACTGCAAGACACCAAATACAAAGCGCTGTCTACAAGCAGCCAGATAACAGAGAAGAGTCGTGAAAGTAATGTGCTCGACATGCTGAAAAACAACAAAGACAGCGTGCTGCACATCGCTACCCAACCTCCATACATCATAAACGTACCCGAAGAATGAGCAGCAAATTTGATCATAAGAAAGTAATGCCCCGCTACAGCGCCATCGCCATCATCATGACGATTTTCGCCATAGCCGTAGTGGGTAAAGCGCTCTATATCATGACCGCCAAGCATGATTACTGGATGAAGGTGGCAGAACGGCAGAAGAAGGATTCCGTGACCGTAAAGCCAAACCGAGGCAACATCTTGAGCTGCACAGGACAGCTGATGGCAAGTTCGCTGCCGGAGTTTAAGGTTTTCATGGACTTCAAGGCGCTGAAAGATGCAGAAAACGACTCGCTGTGGGATGCCAAGCAAGACTCCATCTGTCTTTGCCTGCACCAGATATTTCCGAATCTGAGCGAGTCTGATTTCAAGAAGCACCTCACCGAAGGTCGCGCCAAGATGAGCCGCCACTGGCCGGTTTATCCGAAGCGTGTAGACTATAACACCTTCACCGAGATAAAGGACATCCCTGTATTCCGCCTGAAACCCTACCAGAGCGGTTTCCACTGGGAAGAATATAATGCCCGAACCAGAACTTACGGTTCGCTGGCAGGCCGTACCATCGGAGCCATGTATGGCGCCAAGGATACCGCCCGCTTCGGTCTGGAGCTGAGTTACGACTCCATCCTGCGAGGCACCAACGGTATCGTGCATCGCCGCAAGGTGCGCAACAAGTTCCTCGACATTACCGATACCCCTCCTATTGACGGAGCCGACATCATGACCACCATCGATGTGAGCATACAAGACCTTGCCGAACGCTCACTCATCGACGAGCTGAAGGAAATCAACGCCAATGTGGGTGTAGCCATCGTGATGGATGTACCTACGGGCGACATTAAGGCCATCGTAAACATGGAGAAATGTTTCGATGGAGAATACAGAGAAATCCACAACCATGCCGTGAGCGACCTTCTGGAGCCGGGTTCGGTATTTAAGCCAGCCTCTATCCTCGTAGCGCTGGACGACGGAGTGGTAGACACGACCTGTCACGTAGAAACCGGTGGCGGTATATGGCCGATGTACGGCAGAGAAATGAAAGACCACAACTGGCGAAAAGGCGGATACGGAATGCTGACCCTCGCACAGACCCTGTGGTACAGTTCGAACATCGGTGTGAGTCGCATCATAGACGACCATTACCGCAACAACCCGGAGAAATTCGTAAAGGGTATCTACCGTACCGGTCTGCACGACGACCTGAAGATTCCGCTGGTGGGAGCAACGCCAGCCAGAATCCGCATGCCGCACAGAAACAAGAACGGGCAGTATGACAACTGGGCAAAGACCAGTTTGCCATGGATGAGTATCGGATATGAGACCCAGATACCGCCTATCTCTACCCTCACCTTCTACAACACCATCGCCAACAACGGCAAGATGATGCGACCAAGATTCGTGAGCAAGGTAATGAAGAACGGAGAAACCATCATGGAATTTCCTCCTGAAGTGATGCGCCAGCAGATAGCCAAGGAGAAGAGCATCAAGGAACTGCAAACCATCCTGGAACAGGTGGTAAGCGTGGGACTGGGAAAGAAAGCCGGTTCGCCTAACTTCAAAGTGGCAGGAAAGACCGGTACAGCCCAGATTTCAAAAGGTGCCGGTGGATATAAGAGTGGCGGAACCAGCTATCTCATCAGTTTCGCAGGCTACTTCCCTGCCGATGCGCCACGCTACAGCTGTATCGTCTGCATACAGAAATCCGGTTTGCCTGCTTCGGGCGGTACGATGTGCGGTAAGGTGTTCCATGAGATTTCAGAAGGCATCATGGCGCAGAGTCTGAAAGTTGACGTAAAGGACGCCCGCGACTCAGCATCCGTCTTCGTTCCTGACGTAAAGGCAGGCAATATCCTTGCTGCCAACTATGTGCTCAGCCACCTCGGCATCAAGACCAATGCCAACTGGAGTGGCAGCTATGCCGACGGCAACCCTATCTGGGGCAAGGCAGAGCGCGTGGGTAACCACAGCATCAAGCTCATCAGGGAGAAGCAATACGGCAAGACAATCGTACCCGACGTTACCGGAATGGGAGCCCGAGACGCTATCTACAATATGGAGAGCCGGGGCATCAAGACCCAGATTACAGGTAGAGGAAAGGTAGTAAAGCAGAGTCTGATGCCGGGAACGGTCATCAAGAAAGGTGCCGTATGCAGCATTGTGCTCGAATAAAACTCAGAAACAGTTATCTGAAACCCTATATATAATAAGGTGTAGATAAAAAATATATAGAATATAAAACAGAAACAGGATATGAAGTTACAAGAATTACTCAAAAACATCGAGCCGGTTCAGATAATCGGCGATGCTGATGTAGAGGTTACGGGAGTAAACATCGACTCTCGCAAGATTAAGGAAGGTCATCTCTTCGTTGCCATGAAGGGAACGCAGGTTGACGGTCACAAGTTTATTCCAAAGGCATTGGAACTGGGCGCAAAGTCGGTTTTGTGCGAAGACATGCCTGAAGAGAAAGTTGAGGGCGTAACTTACATTCAGGTCGCTTCGACCGAGGATGCTGTCGGCAAGGTAGCAACCCTCTTCTACGGCGACCCTTCAAGAAAGCTCAAACTGGTAGGCGTAACAGGTACCAATGGTAAGACCACCATTGCCACCTTATTATATAATATGTTCCGCAAGTTCGGCCATAAGTGTGGCTTGCTCTCTACCGTCTGCAACTACATTGAGGACGAGGCTATCCCTGCCGACCATACCACCCCAGACCCTATCGAGCTGAACATGCTCCTGGGCAAGATGGTAGAGGCTGGCTGCGAGTATGCCTTCATGGAGTGCTCTTCTCACGCCATCGCACAGAAGCGTATCGGAGGCCTGCAGTTTGCCGGAGGCTTGTTCACCAACCTGACCCGCGACCATCTCGATTACCACAAGACATTCGAGAACTACCGTAACGCCAAGAAGGCTTTCTTCGACGGACTGCCTAAGACTGCCTTTGCCATTACCAATGCCGACGACAAGAACGGCATGATCATGGTACAGAACACCAAGGCTACCGTGAAAACCTACTCTACCCGCAGCATGGCAGACTTCAGAGCCAGAATCCTGGAGTGTCACTTCGGCGGCATGTATCTGGAGATTGACGGCAGAGAAGTGGGCGTACAGTTCATCGGTAAGTTCAACGTGAGCAACCTGCTCGCCGTATATGGTGCAGCCATTATGCTCGGCAAGAAGCCAGAGGATGTACTCGTAGTGATGAGTACCCTTCACAGCGTAAGCGGAAGACTGGAACCAATCCAGTCGCCAGAAGGTTATACCGCCATTGTTGACTATGCCCATACACCAGATGCACTGGAGAACGTATTGAACGCCATCCACGAAGTGCTCGAAGGCAAGGGCGGAGAAGTCATCACCGTTTGCGGTGCCGGTGGCAACCGTGACAAGGGCAAGCGCCCATTGATGGCACAGGAGGCTGTAAAGCAGAGCGATAAGGTAATCATCACCAGCGACAACCCACGTTTCGAAGAGCCACAGGACATCATCAACGACATGCTTGCCGGACTCAATGCCCAGCAGATGAAGAAGGTAATCAGCATCGTAGACCGCAAGGAAGCCATCCGCACAGCCTGCATGCTGGCAAAGAAGGGCGACGTGATTCTCGTAGCCGGTAAGGGACACGAAGATTACCAGGAGATCAAGGGCGTAAAGCACCACTTTGACGATAAGGAGGTGATTCGCGACATCTTCGGAATTTCACAGAAGTAAAATCAATCAAGAAAAGAAAGAAA
>ENA-OQDW01000328-OQDW01000328.1-human-gut-metagenome-genome-assembly--contig:-NODE-328-length-20588-cov-1.720346_pt1 | contig 20588 bp, 29 predicted proteins | sample MGYA00242784_ERZ504613 | MGnify/ENA primary metagenome ERZ504613 (study PRJEB26092, sample SAMD00036330) | human gut metagenome | host: Homo sapiens | study: EMG produced TPA metagenomics assembly of...
GGAATACGACTTTACAACGTTTTGCAAAACGGTGATTCACTGGTAACTACGATCATCCAAATCCGGTATCAGCGACGATACCAAATCACTGGTAGAAACGCAGGCGGCAGCAGCAGGCTTTATCAACAGCGGCGCGGACCTGCTGGTAAGCAGCGGTATCACCAGCATGTCGAAAGTAACATCAACAGAGGACAATGCGATCTTCGGCGCTATGAGCGGCGGCAGTATGCGTTATGATACCGGGTCGCATGCCGATGTGAAAGGCTATAACTTCGCTTTGGGTATGGGCAAAGCGGTTGCCAACAATGCCGGCAGGCTGACCTTCGGGCCTTTGTGGAATATGGCTATGGCGATTATACAGTTACCTGGACAACGGCGTGCGCGGAGATGGCAAGACTAAATATTATGGCGTTGGCGTGCTGGCACGGCAGGATGACAAAAGCGGCGTCTACTATGAAGCAGTTTGCGTTACGGCCGTATGGACGCCGACTATGCCAGCAATGATCTGGGCACTGCTGGCGTCCACAGCAGCTATGACAGCAGCAGCGCTTATTATGGCGCTCATCTGGGCATCGGCAAGGTGACCGGCTGAACGATACTACCAAAGCCGATGTTTATGCCAAACTGCTGTATACTCATCAAAACGGCGACAGCGTGACTTTGCAGGGCGAAGGCAATGGCGAAGTGTACGACTTTGACGCTGTGGACAGCACCCGTGCCAGAGTAGGGGCAAGAGTGAGCAAAGCTTACAGCGAACGCGGCACCGGCTATGTAGGCCTGGCGTATGAATACGAATTTGACGGTGAGGCAAGGGCGACAGTAAAAGGCTTCAGCACACCGGCGCCCAGCATCAAAGGCAGCAGCGGCCTGGTGGAATTGGGCTACATTTTGCAGCCACAGGGCGTCAACGACCCGACTATCAATATCGGCTTACAGGGCTGGGGCGGTAAAAAGCAGGGCTTCACAGGTAATGTGGATTTTGTCTGGACGTTTTAAGTAAGCGCAGCTTAGTCACAAGCGGTAGCGCAGTGAAGAAGCGTGACGGCGAACTTATCCGAAAGACGCGGCCGATCGTAAGCATCGTGGATTTCCTATACCGAAGAAGTCGGCAAATACGAAGTATTGCGGCGGCTATCAAACCGTAAGGGCAAAAGACAGCCAGGCTGCGGCGAAAATATCCGTTAGTATGTCTTGTGGGGGGGTACAAACATGCTATAATGATTGCGGTTATTACTATAACAAATGTTTTTGATATAAAACAAAAAAGCGATGCTTTGGTTTCGATATTTTAAACTAAAATACTAATATTCTCGAAAACTGAGGTGAAGTATGTACGATGAAAGCTGCCTGCCGCGTATCGGCAGTAATATCCGCCTGCTGCTGAAGCTGAGTAAGGGCCGCTGAAGGCATTTTTGCAGTTTGGATAAAAACTCTCAATACCAGCTCCGCAGTAATAACTGCGAGGATATAAACAAGTTTTTCTAAGGGGGCGGCGTCTGGGTCCGCTACTATCGCGGTGAGCTGAGTGCTGACAGTAATTATGACAGTAGTTTCAGTCAGGATTACACAGGCTTTCAGGGCGGTATAGACAAAGTGCAGGACTACAAAGGCGGTAAGCTTTATACAGGTATCGCCGTCAACCGCATCGACAGCAACGCCGGCTATACGGCAGGCAGCGGTGATCTGAGCAGCACAGGAGTGGGCCTGTATGGCAGCTGGCTGGGCAGCAAGGGACATTATCTGGATGTTATCGCCCGCGGCAGCAAGCTGACTAATGACTTTAAACTGGTCGATTTAAGCGGCAATGCCGCCAAAGCCGATTATGATACATGGCTTACGGTATCAGCGCCGAATACGGCTACAGACAGGACCTGAACGCAGGCTGGTTCGTAGAACCGCAGGCCGAACTGAGCCTGGGCCATATCGGCAGCGTCGATTACACGATGTCTAACGGAGGCAGGATAGAAAACGACGGCGTTGACAGCGCTGTAACGCGCGTAGGTATTTTGTGCGGTAAAGAATTTACGATCGGCGGGCGGCCGAGCAATGCCTATGTCAAAGCATCGCTGCTGCACGACTTCGGCGGCAACGGCGGTGCGACCGGCTACTACGGCAATGACAGTCTGGCTTTGCAGACAGGTGACCTGACCGGCACCTGGTACGAGATCGGACTGGGAGCAAATTTGGGCATTGCCAAAAACAGCAACCTGTATTTTGACGCCTTAAAAACCTTTGGCGGCGATCTGCGTACCGACTGGCAGTTCAACGCCGGGTTGAGATTCACCTTTTAAGTGACGGCGTACTTATGCAAATGCTGTGACTGAACAGAGAGCAATATTTGGAATCAGCTATGTAATTAGTGGCAGGCGGAGCTGATTAGCTGTAAATGTAAAAAGGACGTGTCTGAATTTTAGTTCAGACACGTCCTTTATTATTTATTTCCTCACCCGCAGGCTCTGCGCGGTGAAGGTAACTAACGGTATATAATTTTGTTTTTCAGCATAGGGAAAGACGAACAGTCCGTCAAAGGCTTTCTGATTGCGTTCGCTGTGGGTAAGTACAGCCATGCAATGCTGTCCGTCGGCCGTACAGCTGAGATAAAGATATTGAACGATCAGGTTTTCTGCTGTCCGTCCGCTGCCAGCATCCACTATTTTGACGTTGGTGATCTGCTTGGGCAGCTCCAGCGGCGCCGGGTCAGTATTGTAAGTATAACGTGGGGCTGGGATATATTCGTATTCCTCGTTCGGTCCTAATGGCGGCAGCGGTATCTCGCTTCTGTTTTTGAGCGCTTCGCTGAAGATCCGGTTTTTAACAGGATCATTTTCTGTGGCGGCAAAGGTCATCAAAACAGTGTTGCTTTGGGCCCGCATCAGCATGGGACCTGCAGCAGGCAGTCCGGCAAGGGTATCATTACCGAAATCCTTGGGCAGCGACAGGCTGTAATAAGGATCGCCGTTATAGGAATAATAATAAAAGTCCTGCGGCCAGATCACGCGCAGCGGTTTTTCTTCAGGGACCGGTGGCTTGATTTTTTTGATCACCGGTTTGGTTGGCTCCGGCTGCATATCAGCAGGAGGAGTTTTGATATCCGCATCGGCAGAGGAGGTAGCATTGGACGCAGTATCAGCCGGTGTTTTGGCGCTCGGCTGTGCTTTAGCCGTAGCTGCTGCCAGCCTCTGGGACTGTGTCTGCGGCGTGATGCTGATGCCTTCAGGCGGATGTCCGTTACTGTTATCAGCTTCTGTATGGACAGAAGGAGCCTTATTTTTGATTTTAGCGTTGCCTGGGTCAGCGGCCCAAACAGGGATTATTTCAGCGAGCAGTGCTGCTGTGACGATAGCAGCGAGAAAGAATTTCATGTTTCTTACTCCTTCAGCGGCGCGGCGATAATACCGCCGCCGACTACGTAATCGCCGTCGTAAAATACTACGGCTTGACCTGGGGTGATGGCTCTTTGCAGTTCGTCAAAAGTAACTTTGATCTTACCGTCCGCCAGCGGCTCGATAACTGCCGGTACGTCTTTCTGCCGGTAACGGGTCTTGGCGGTGACGCGCAGGGGCGCCTCCAGCTTATCGATCGCGATCAGGTTACAGTTTTCGGCAAGCAGAGCTTTCTGGAACAAAGCACCATTAGGGCCTAAAATAACTGTGTTGCTGGCAATGTCTTTATCAATAACATAAAGCGGGTATTCATAAGCAATGCCCAAACCTTTACGCTGGCCGATAGTGTAGTGGATCAGTCCCTGGTGCGTTCCCAGCACCTGACCGTTTTGGTGGATGAATTTACCGGGGCGCGGTTTATTTTTGGTAATGCGTTCGATAAAAGCGGTGTAGTCGCCGTCGGGGACAAAGCAGATATCCTGGCTGTCCGGCTTATGAGCGTTATCAGGCCGCGGTTTTCGCTCATCCGGCGGATCTCGGGTTTGGTAATATCTGCCAGCGGCAGCAGGATATGCGCCAGCTGCTGTTGAGTCAGGTTAAAAAGCATATAGCTCTGGTCTTTGGCGTGGTCATCGCCGCGGGCCAGCAGCCAGCGGTTTCTGTCAGCGTCGAAAATGATGCGGGCATAGTGACCGGTAGCCAGATATTCACAGTCCATCAACCGGGCGCGATCGAGCAGTTCGCCGAATTTGATGTGTTTATTGCAGTCGACGCAGGGGTTTGGCGTACGGCCGGCTTCGTATTCGCTGATAAAGCGGTCGATGACGCAGCGACTGAAGCAGGGGCTGAAATTAAAGACATAGTGGGGAATGCCCAGCTTGTGTGCAACCAGTTTGGCGTCTTCAACGTCGCTTAGTGAGCAGCAGGCACTGTCCTGCTCCAGTCCCAGATCCTCGTTGGAGAACATACGCAGCGTGGCTCCTGTTACATCGTAGCCCTGCTGCTGCAGGAGCATAGCCGCGGCAGAGCTGTCAACGCCGCCGCTCATGGCGACTAAAACTTTTTTCTTCATAATTTATTATAAAACCTCGTTCGTTCAGGCATCAAAGGAAGCGCAGGCTTCGTTGATAGCGGCTTCGTCTTCGCGCATAGCCAGAATAGTCTTTTCGATCAGCTCGTCGACGGTCCAGCCCAGGTTGGCAGCGCCCGTTTCAATAACGTCGCGCGAGCAGCCGGCAGCGAATTTTTATCTTTGTATTTTTCTTGACTGATTTCAGTTCCAGGTCCATAACGCTTTTGGAAGGGCGCATAATGGCAGCGGCGCCGATCAGTCCCGAAAGCTCGTCGATAGCGAACAGCACCTTTTCCATCTGGTGCTGCGGTTCGATATCGTTTTGCGCCAGGCCGTAGCCGTGGCTGGCGGTAGCGCGGATCAATCTTTCGTCCAGTCCGTGTTCGCGCATGATTTCCTGTGATTTGAGACAGTGTTCAGCAGGATAAACTTCAAAATCCAGATCATGCAGCAGGCCGACCTGAGCCCAGAAGTCTGCTTCGTCGGCATAGCCCAGTTCTTTGGCGAAGTATTTCATGATACCTTCTACCGTCAGCGCGTGCCGCAGGTGAAAAGGTTCCTTATTATATTTTGTCAGCAGCTCCCAGGCTTCACTGCGGGTTAAATCAGCCATGAAAATCAATCCTTCCGTTTATGCGTATTGACGCGTATTTAATAAAATAATTATACCATAAAGGCACGTATGAACACTAGGCTCGAAAATACCTCGCCAAGGGTTCAAACAGTACCATAAAACAAGCGCAGAGGTGTACTCTGCGCTTGTTTGTCAGGAGAGGGTAAAGTTGATTCAGTCGCCGATAAAGCCCGGGGTGGACAGGTAACGTTCACCGGTGTCGGGAAGCATGACGACGATTTTTTTACCGGCGTTTTCGGGTCGCTGCGCCAAAAGCTTAGCGGCATAGGCCGCAGCACCGGAGGAAATGCCGACCAGCAGGCCTTCATTTTTCGCCAGCTCGCGGCTGGTGCTGAAGCATCTGCCGCGTCGATAGCGATAACTTCATCGACAACGCTGCGGTCAAATGGTTTTGGGATAAGTTGGCGCCGATGCCTGGATCTTGTGCGGGCCGGCCTTACCGCCGGACAGCAGGGGAGAATCGCTGGGTTCGACGGCGACGATCTTGACGCGCGGATTTTTTTCTTTCAGGTAAGCGCCAGCACCGCTGACAGTACGCCTGTGCCTACGCCAGCAACGAAAATGTCGACTTCGCCGTCGGTATCGCGCCAGATTTCGGGGCCGGTGGTTGCTTTATGGATGGCCGGATTGGCCGGATTAACAAATTGTCCGGGGATAAAAGCATTGGGTATTTCTGCTGCCAGTTCTTCTGCTTTGTCGATGGCACCCTGCATACCCAAAGAACCGGGTGTAAGTACCAGCTCGGCTCCATAAGCCTTCAGCAGGTTGCGCCGTTCAACAGACATGCTTTCAGGCATGGTCAGGATCGTACGGTAACCGCGTGCTGAGGCTACGCTGGCCAGGCCGATACCTGTATTACCGCTGGTCGGTTCGATGATGACCGAATCTTTTTGCAGCAGTCCCCGGGCTTCGGCGTCGTCGATCATCGCCATGGCGATACGGTCTTTGGCGCTGCCGGCCGGGTTAAAATATTCCAGCTTGGCGATGATAGTCGCCTGCGGAGCAAATTTCCTGTTATAGTTGGTCAGCTCTAAGAGCGGGGTGTTGCCGATCAAGTCGGTCAGGCTACGGTAAATTTTAGTCATGATATCAAAACCTTTCTTTAATAAATTATGCTGCAAGGGGTAATTTACTTACAACATCGGCATTTCTGCCGCTGCTGTTCCACTAAGTCAGCCAAGGTGATGTTATCGACTACTTTATTAACGGCGTCTTTTATTTCACGCCATACTTCCATGGTTACACATTCGTCTGCACGGGTGCAGGCTTCCTTGCTATCGTCTACGCAGCTACCGGGGCCAGATTGCCTTCCAGCAGCCGCAGTATTTCGCCTACAGTATATTCCTGCGGCTCTTTGGCAAGCATATAGCCGCCCTGGGCGCCGCGGGCGCTTTTGACAAGTCCGGCGCGGCTCAGCTGGGTAATGATCTGTTCCAGATATTTGTCGGAAATATCCTGCCGCTGGGAGATATTTTTAATGGGGATGAAGCTGCCGGTATGATTGTAAGCCAGGTCAAGCATCAGCCGCAAAGCATAACGTCCTTTGGTAGAGATTTTCATAAGCACACGTCCTTTCAAAAGCTTGACATTATTTTACTACTAGTTTACTAGGAATTCAATAGCTGAACAAAAAATTTTTCCTACACAAAAAATTCACAAAATAGTCTTGACAAAAATACTGGGAATTACTATACTGAAAGTGTAATCATACTAAATAAGTAGGAATTAAGAAAGGACGGATCGCAATGCGGGAAGTTTATTTAGATAATGCGGCCACGACTAAGGTCAGACCGGAAATAGCAGAGGCTATGGCAAAGGCTATGGTAGAAAATTATGGAAACCCTTCCAGTATATATAAGGCAGCACAGCGTGCGGCAACAGCTATTGCCGCTGCCCGTCAGCAGGTTGCGGATCTGATCGGCGCGTCGCCGAAGGAAATCATTTTTACAGGCGGCGGCAGTGAGGGTGATAATATGCTTATTAAAGGCGTGGCTCATGCCAATGTCAAGAAGGACGGCACATTATCACTACGCAGGTCGAGCATCACGCTGTACTGCATACCTGTGAAGAACTGGCGAAGGAAGGCTTTGAGATCACCTACCTGCCGGTAGACGAATTCGGCAGGGTTACAGCGGTCCAGGTAGAGGCTGCCTTACGCGACGATACGATCCTTGTTTCGGTGATGTATGCCAATAATGAGATCGGTACGATAATGCCGATCAGAGAGATCGGCGCAGTCTGCCGCGCGCACAAGGTGCTGCTGCATACTGACGCAGTACAGGCGGCAGGTCATATCCCTATTGATGTTACCGGCGACAATATCGATCTTTTAACATTGACGGCGCATAAATTTCATGGACCAAAGGGCGTAGGCGCGGTGTATATCCGTCAGGGTGTGCGTGTACCGGCGCTGATCGTCGGCGGTGGGCAGGAAAAAGGCCTGCGTGCCGGCACTGAAAATACAGCCGGGATCATCGGTATGGGGCTGGCAGCTGCTTATGCGAAAGAAAATATGGAAGCCAATGCCGAAAAAACACGTGCTTTGCGTGACAAATTGATCGAAGGGATTTTAGCAAAGATACCTGAAGTAAGGTTAAACGGACATCCTACTGACCGACTGCCGAATAATGTAAATGTCAGCATCAGATATATTGAAGGCGAAGGCCTGCTGCTGCTGCTTGACCATATGGGTATCGCGGCTTCCAGCGGCAGTGCCTGCACTTCCGGGTCTCTGGACCCGTCGCATGTTCTGCTGGCTATCGGACTGCCGCATGAGATCGCGCATGGTTCGCTGCGTCTGACCTTGTCGGAAGAAAACAGCAGTGCCGATGTCGATTATGTTTTGGAGCAATTACCGTTGATCGTTGAAAAATTAAGGGCGATGTCGCCTCTTTACCACAAGTAAGAAAGCAGGTGTAGTTTATGGCATACAGTGAAAAAGTAATGGATCATTTTATGAATCCCCGTAATGTGGGTGTGATGCCCGATGCCGACGCGTCGGCGAGGTAGGCAATGCCAAATGCGGCGATATCATGAAGATTTTTATTAAAGTCAAAGACAATATCATTACCGATATCAGTTTCCAGACTTTTGGCTGCGGTGCGGCTATCGCTACCAGCAGTATGGCAACAGAGCTTGCTAAAGGCAAGTCTGTCGAGGAAGCGCTGGAACTGACTAATCTGGCGGTAGCTGAAGCACTTGACGGACTGCCGCCGATCAAGATGCATTGTTCCAACCTGGCAGCTGACGGCTTGCGTGCCGCGATTTATGACTATAAGGTCAAAAACGGTATGTCGACCGAAGGTATTGAAGTGTGCAGCGGCTGCTGTCACGACTGCGGTCACTGACAGCTGTTTTACTGTTAAGATTTTTCATCTCCAACCCCTCCTTTTATTCACATTAGTTTTACAGAAAAGCCGATGGTTAGCACCATCGGCTTTTTTGTGGTAAAATAGGAAGTATAAATTATAAAATCAATAATTTACCGTCGGAGGATGAAACAATGGCAGCAATCGATATTGAAAAAGAGTTTAAGCATTATCTGGAGATCTTTACCCATGACGAGGAACTGGGAAAGATTTTGGCAAAGGTATCTTTTCAGGAATTGTTCAACGATAAATTTTTAACGGAAAACAGTAAATATACCTCGATGGACGATCTAATCTGGCGCAGCGGCTTCGGTATCATGAATCTGCTGGAGGTAGAACAGGTGAACCAGGATAAATGGAACGAATATATTGCCAGGAATACTGAATGTAAAACCTGGCATGAATTCGGCAAACTGGCCATGATCGACTGGATGAAGCATAAATTGGAAGAAGCGAAACAGGCCAAAAACTGATTTGAGCGGCACCGAGGCGAAGGCTTCGGTGTTTTTTATTTTTAAGGAAGTGATTTTATGGCAGCGATCTTACATGCACTGCAGGGGATTTTGACTATCGTTATTATGATAGCTACCGGTTTTTATCTGTCCCGTAAGGGCTGGTTTTCTGAAAGCTTCAGCTCGGCTGTGGCCCAGCTGGTGACCAAGGTCTGCCTGCCTACCTATATGATCGTCAATCTGACGGTCAATTTCAGCCACGATCAGCTGATCGAGATGAGTGGCGGTCTGCCGGTACCGATCATTTCCATGGCATTGGGCTATTTTATCGGCCATGCGGCAGCACGGCTGCTGAAGGTGCGGCGTGACCGGGTCGGCGTGTTCTGTACTGTCTTTTTTGTTTCCAACACGATTTTTATCGGCCTGCCGATGACGCTGGCTTTGTTCGGTGAAGAAGGTATTCCTTATGTCATGCTGTATTATATGGTCAATACTACGATGTTCTGGGTCGTAGCAGTGCACGATATGGCGTCTGATGCCGGTGTGGCGGCACCGTGGCTCAGCAGAAAGACTCTGAAAGTGGTTCTGAACCCGCCGCTGTTAGGTTTTTTGGCAGGAATTATTTTAGTAATGCTTGATTGGCGTCTGCCGATGCCGATCGAAGCTTCTTTTCGTTATCTGGGCGGAATGACGACGCCGCTGGCCATGCTGTTTATCGGTATCGCGATCAGTAAAGCGTCCTGGAGCGAGATCAAATTTGACAGAGAGCTGACGGCGGCAATGGTGGGAAGGTTTGTGATCTGTCCGCTGTGCGTTATGGTCTGTCTGCCGTTTTTTGCGCTGCCGAAATTGATGAGCGATGTATTTGTTATGCAGGCGGCTATGCCGGCGATGACGAACACTTCTATTGTAGCTAAGGTTTATGGCGGCGATTACAAGTATGCGGCGATGCTGACGGTGGTCAGTACACTGCTGGCAGTAATAACGACGCCGTTTTATATGTGGGTGCTGCGTGGTTAGATCTGTTCGCCTGATTGCAGAAACGTTCGCCTTAAAACTCTAAAATACGAACAAATTTTTAGAAAAACTCTTGACAAACAAAACAGTTCGGTTTATTATATGTTTAACGAACAGATGTTTTGAAAGGTCGTGGAGTTATGAAGAAGTTGTTTGTATTAATGCTGATGACCACTATTTTATATACAGGCTATAATTTTTTACAGGATGATACTGTTTATCATTACGAACAGATCACTGTACATACAGGCGATACCATGTGGGCTATCGCTGACCGCTGGGCCGATCAGGACGAAGATGTACGCGAAGTCATTTACCGTATCTGCGAAACCAATGCGCTGGCGAATACTAACCTGAAACCGGGACAGAAGCTTTTAGTACCGGTCAGGGTGCAGTTTGTCGATCAGCTGATGGTGGCAGAGGCCGGCGATATCAAAGGCTGATAATTACGGCGCCGGCGTAGGAAACTGATTCAAAAGTAAATAATATGCGTTAGGGCGCAGTAAAAAAGACGTGCCTGCCTTTTGGCAGACGCGTCTTTGTGTTTTTATACTGTTTTATCTGGCCATCCGGTAAATATTTTCCATATCGGCAGCGTTCAGGGTGACGAAGCCGCCGATCGTTCTTCTGCCCATAAAGCTGCATTTGTGTGCCAGCTCTTTGATTTGGGTGTCGGTGAGTTCGATTTCCATGTCGCTGATCGAGGTAGGCATACCAATGGAACGGAAAAAGTCTTCCATGGCAGCGATTCCTTCAAGCGCTGTTTTTTCGTCATTGCCGAAGCTGTAGGGAACATTCAGTACGTTAACTGCCAGTTGCGCGAAACGGCAGGGGTTTTGTTTGAGCACATAGCGGGCCCAGCTGCCCCAGATCGCTGCAAGGCCTGCGCCGTGAGCAATATCGAACATACCGCCCAATTCATGCTCCAGCTGGTGGGAAGCCCAGTCGCCCTGACTGCGGTCGCCGGTGATGTCATTATGGGAAGCGTGCCTGCCACATGATCTCGGCGCGGACGTCATAGTCGGCAGGCTTCTGTAAAGCCAGTCGGGCATTACGCATGACGTTGCGCAGCAGAGCTTCGGCCATGCCGTCAGTGAGGGACAGAGAGGTGACGCCGGGTTTGGTAAAGTAACGTTCTAAAGTATGGACGATGATGTCAGTACAGCCGCTGGCTGTTTGGTAGGGCGGCAGAGTGCAGGTCAGCTCGGGATTTAAAACGGCAAATTTACAGTAGGCATAGGGCGACTGCAGTCCGCGTTTCAGCCAGCCGTCTTCATTGGTAATGACTGACGCATTGCTCATTTCACTGCCGGCCGCGGCAATGGTAAGGACGGCGCCGATAGGGCGCAGCCTGCGGCGCTTTGCCGCTGTAGTAGTCCCAGACGTCGCCGGGATTGGTAATCCCATAACCAATGGCTTTGGCACTGTCGATGACGCTGCCGCCGCCTACAGCGAGAATAAAATCAACTTTTTCCCGCCTGCAGATTTCAATACCTTCATAAACCTTGCTTAAACGAGGATTGGGCACAACGCCGCCCAGGGTCACATAGTGCAGTCCTGCTTCCTGCAGTGCGCCGCAGACACGATCAAGCAGACCGGATTTTTTGGCACTGCTGCCTCCGAAGTGTACCAGGACCTTGCTTGCTCCTTGCGTTTTGCAGAGTTCACCAACCTCGGCTTCGGTATTTTTACCGAAAAGTATTTTTGTAGGTGCGTAATATTTAAACTGTTCCATAATAACAGCTCCTTTGCTGCGGCAAATGCTGCCGCTGTAAAATCTTCTTAAACCTATCGTATCGCAAAACAGGCAGTTTGTAAAATGCAGAAGTTTCATAAAATTATCGGAAGGAGAAATATTTTGTGATTTCTTGGTGAACAATTTGCAAAAGAGCAAGAGTTTTGTTTGTTGATGTCGAATTGAAACGATAAATCTGAAATGATTCAGGCAGAGGAGGTAATATTATGCAGGGGAAAAAATGGATCGCCGCGGCACTGGTCTGCGGATTTTTACTGGGACAGGGAACGGCTCCGGCGCAGGCCGGTATTTTGGGTACCGTAGTTAAAGGCGGCGCTGTATCGTTATTGGTCAGCCAGTTTGCCGACCAGCTGAACAGCGCTATCAATACTTTGACGGCAAAATATCCTATCTCCAGCGATTACGCTACCAAGGTAGTGCCGATCATTACCGTGGGTGACGGAAGTTATGCCGGCGCTGCTCAGGTATCGGGACCGAAGGAGCAGGTAGATAAATGTCAGGCTGCTTTGCAGCTGGAGGCTTCCTTCTTTAAAAGCTTCCGTGCGAAAGCGCTGATCCCGGTCGATAAGGTCGCTATCAGCGGTATCAACCGCGTGCAGGGTGTGGGCGTATCGGCCCAGATTGATGTAAAGATCTAACAGCTTAAAACAATTTAAAAAGTGCAAGTCCGCAGGCTGATGTATGTCAGCCTGCGGACTTTTTTTATTTGTACGGGTATTTTAAGGGTCATGCTTTAACAAACCTTTAAAGAAAGGCGAAATTCTTTACAAGAACTTAAAGCCTTCTTAATTCAAAGCAAAGAAAGCTTTGTTATGATGACAGTGTTTCCAGATGCAAGCAAAATTTCAGTACTTGTGAAAAAGGAGAGAAGGAAATGAAATCAAGAAAATTATTCAAGGTCTGCGCCCTGCTGATGCTGGCAGTAATGAGCTGTTTGCTGTTCAGCGGCTGCGGCGGTCAGTCTGAGCAAAAGAAATTTGTGATCACTTATCTGCCGAATGAATCGACAGATAAAAATGCCGATGCCAGAAAAGGTATGGCGGGCGATTTGAGCAAGGTTTTGGGAATGGAGGTCACAGAGCTGGTATCTAACGATTATAATGCGGTGATTGAGGCTATGCGTACCGGTAAAGCGATATGGCTTATTTTGGACCGTTAAGCTTCTGCCTGGCTTATGAACGTGCAGGTGCAGAACCGATCGGGATGATTGCCAAGGATAAAGATAAAAAGAACGCGACTTATAAGTCTGTTCTGGTTACGAGCAGCAAGAATACTGATATCAATAGTATCCAGGACATCAAAGGGAAAACGATGGCGTTCGTTGACCCGAATTCCACTTCCGGCAATCTGATCCCTTCAGCGGCGATTATGAAAGCATTTCCCGGTGAGAAGCTTTCGATGGATGATCTGCATACTAATGGCAAATTTTTCCAGGCAGTCAGCTTTTCCGGCAAGCATCAAGCAGGTCTGGCGGCTGTAGTCAAGGGTGATGTGCAGGTAGCTCCTATCTCTGATGCAATTCTGGCGGCTGAGATCAATGCGGGACGTGTCAGCAAAGATGACGTTAAAATTATTTTCGCTTCTGATCCGATCCCGTCCGAACCGATGGCTCTGCGCAGGGATCTGCCGGCAGAAGTGAAGGAAAAGGTAAAAAACTTTATCCTGAGCTATGACAATGCCGCTTACTACAAAGGGGTAATGGGTGCAGAGGATAAGCGTTTCGTAGAATGCAGTATTGAAGATTACAAAGGTATCATTGATCTGAACAAAGCCCTGAGCAGCAGTAAATAAGTTGGAGCAGAGGCCGGCGCTGTCCGGCCTTTTTTATAGGAGGAAGCATGAGCACGGTTTTAAAAATGGAGCATATCGAGAAGTTTATGGCAATCAGGTCCGCGCTTTGCATGATATCAGTCTGGAGGTCAGCGCCGGAGAATTTGTCGCTGTTATAGGTCCTTCCGGATCGGGCAAGTCCACTCTGCTGAGAACGGTCAATCAGCTGGTAGTCCCCAGCGGAGGTCATGTATACATCGACGGCGAGGAAGTTACCGGTGCGTCCGGCAAAAAGCTGCGGCTGCTGCGGCGTAAAGTCGGGATGATCTTTCAGCATTATAATCTTGTGCAGCGGCTGTCGGTAATGCAGAACGTGCTGCATGGGCGCTTGGGTTATATGTCGGCGTTGGACGGGATGCTGGGTAATTATACGGAAGAGGATAAACGTAAGGCGATTGACTTGCTGCAGGAAATCGAGATGGGCGATCGTTTATATAACCGTGCCAGTGATCTGTCGGGCGGTCAGAAACAGCGCGTAGGCATTGCCAGGGCGATTATGCAGGAACCGAAGCTGCTTCTTTGTGACGAACCGATCGCTTCACTGGACCCTAATGCGTCTAAAATCATCATGGATCTGATCTATCAGATGACGCAGCGCCGTAATATTGCCTGTATCGTCAATCTGCATCAGCTGGATGTGGCCATGCGTTATGCTACGCGCATCATCGGTCTGGCAAAAGGAGAAATGATTTTTGACGGAACCCCGCAGCAGCTGAATAATGCAGTGATAGAGAAAATTTATAATACTTCGATGGAAAAATCTGATCATTAAGCAGGGGTGAAAAATTATGCCTAAAGAAAAATTAAGTGAATTCCATGAAATACCCGTGAAAACATGGTTTATACTGGTTTTAGTGTCGTGCTGGTTTTGTTCTGCCTGGCGACTTATATTTCCCGTTTTAATCCGCTGGAGGTGCTTTGGGAACAGGGAGAATTCTGGAAATTTCTGTTTCAGGATTTCCTGCCGCCACGCTTCAATGCTTCGCCGGTAGTAGTAGAATCGATTCTTGTAACTTTTGCGTTGGCGGTTTCGTCCAGCTTCGTTGCGGCAGTGTTTGCTTTTCTCTTCGCTGTGTTCGGCAGCACTTCTTTATCACCCTGGAAGGGACTGGCCAGAACGATCCGGGGGTTTGCCACTTTTCTGAGGAATATCCCGACACTGGTCTGGGCTTTTATTCTTTTTTCGTCACTGGGTATTGGTACCGGGGTTGGTTTTATTGCTTTGCTGATTTCGACCTTTGCTTTTATGACAAGAGCGTTTATTGAAGTGATCGACGAGGTATCCTGTGATGCAATGGAAGGGCTGACGGCCTGCGGCGGTACGTTTTGGCAGAAGGTCTGTCAGGGTATCGTACCGACCTGCCTGACACAGTTTATCGCCTGGTTCCTGTACTGCATCGAACTTAATATACGCGCGTCGACTATTGTGGGAATGGTAGGCGGCGGGGGGATCGGGCTGGTGCTGTTTTCCTATATCAAGTCGTTTAATTATGCCGGTGCGGCAGGAATTATTCTGGCTATTGCGGCGATGGTCATTATGGTGGAATTTTTAACTAATTATCTGCGAAGAAAGGTGTTGACATAAAATGGAGCAGACTTTTGTACAGGCGAGGGTGCAGTGTCTTGAGTTCAGTAACGGCAGGATCCGTGTTGCCGCAGCGGGCAGGATAGTGAGCTGCGCTGGTTTTTAGCAGCTGTAACAGTCGTTTCGATAGTGGCGTTATATTATCTGCAGTTGGATTGGCTGAAGCTTATTTCCAGGCTGCCTGATCTGGGGAAGACCTTTGGTTTGCTGGCGCTGCTGGATTTTCACGATTTTGGGCTGACGCTGGAGGCCTTTTCCCAGACAGTGGCAATAACTGTGCTGGCAACTATTTACAGCGTTCTGCTGGGATTGGTATTAGCTGCCTTTGGTGCCCGTAACCTGATGAAAAATAAATTTGTGACGTATGCTCTGAGCGCGTTCTTTACGTTTCTGCGTGCCGTACCGACACCGGTTTGGGTATTGCTGGCGCTGGTCTGTCTGGGGTTGGGGCCTGCTGCGGGTATCGTAGGACTGTGTGTGCATGCCACAGCTTTTTTTGCCAGGGCTTTTACGCAAAGCTTTGAAGATGTGCCTGAGGAAGTGATCGAGGCGCTTGAGGCAACAGGAGCCAGTAAGCTGCATATTTTTTGTCGGCGATACTGCCTGCGGCAGCTTCGCAGATCATGGCCTGGACTGGTCTGCGTTTTGAAATAAATTTTTCTGAATCAGCGATCCTGGGGATGATCGGTGCCGGCGGAATCGGCTTTGCGATTGCGAATAATATCCAGGGCTATCAGTTTGGGGCCGCAGGCTGGCGATCGTACTGGTTTTTGTATTTGCCTATTGCGTGGAGCTGGTTTTTACAACAATCAAGAAAAACTATATCTGACAGATAAAGGGTGATGTTATGGAGAAAAAAGAGTTGTTCCGGATTATGGCGGCCGCCGATGGCAGTATGCTGCGTGAGCTGGCTCAGCCGCTGGCTGAAAAATATGGTGTCAGCGTTGTGAAGGCGCCTGCTAAAACACTGGCGATGATCAAGCTGCGTGAGCCGGTAAAACAGTCTGTTTTATCTGGGTGAGGCGTTGGTGTGCGATACAGTTGTGGAACTGGGCGGCACTAAAGGGACAGCTGTTGTGCTGGGTGATGATTTTGACAAAGTCAGCTCCATGGCGGTGATCGATGCTGCTTTTAACAGGCAGGTCAGCGAACTGGATGAACTGAAGACAGTGCTGCAGCGGCTGTCTATGCGGCAGCAGCGGGAACAGGAACTGGAAAACGGATTGTATGCCAAAACGATGGTTGATTTTCAGACTATGGATCAGGAGTAAAGATAATGCAGAAAGCTTATGAATTTGATTTTGTATATGACACTCAGGCTGCTTTTCGTCTGCTGCTGGAAGCGCTGAGCAATCCGGGACGCATCGTTGATCTGGGACCTTTGGCCCGGAAGCTGGGTGGAGCTTATGCCATGCCGCTGACTGTGGCGGCAGTGCTTTTGGACAATGAGGTCAGTTTTGCAGTCTGCGGTTCTCCTGCGCCTGGCAGAGAAAATTACTGAGCTGACTCTGGCTAAAACAGCTGCTGTGAGTAAAGCGGATTATATCTTTGTGACGGAGAATGCGGATTGGCAGGAAGCAGTACAGGCTGCTAAGTGCGGTACACTGCGCGATCCTCATAAAAGCGCGACTGTCATTTTGTGCACAGCGGATCTGCAGGCAGGCAAGCTGCAGCGGATCAGCGGGCCCGGGATCAAGGCTGTCCAGGAAATCATTATGTGCCCGGAACTGCGGGCGGCTTTGGGGAAACGTGATGAGCAGGAATATGAGTATCCGCTGGGACTTGATTTTTTTGTGCTGGATCAGCGGGGCTGCCTGATGGGTATACCACGTAAAACAAGAATAGAAAGCAGGTGAACAGATGGCTTATGTGGCAGTTTCCGGCGGTCAGGAAGCAATAGAGGAAGTATCAGGCTGCTGCATTGTATGCGCGGTAGTACTTTTAAAGAGCTGGAAGTAGAAGCGATAGAAAAAAAGCTGGGCCTTTTAGTGGACCGGGTAATGAGCGAGTCTGGCTTATATGCGCCGGCTTATGCAGCACTGGCTTTGAAACAGGCGGAAGGCAGTATCGAAGAAGCAGTGTTTTTGCTGCGGGCTTATCGTTCGACTTTGAGCCGCAATTATTATACCCTGCCGGCCAGCGGGACAGAGATGCGCGCTGTCCGCAGGATCTCGGCAGCCTTTAAGGATATTCAGGGCGGACAGATCCTGGGAGCGACCTATGATTATACACATCGGTTGATTGAATTTAAACAGCCGTCGGCAGTGGAATTATGCGCCCGGCGTCAGTGCTGCCTTAAAGAGGCGAAGCCTGTGCCGGTAGTAAAGCTGCCGCGGGTTTCGGAGTACCTGAAGGCAGAGGGATTGATCGACAGCTGTGAGATCGATGATATGGAACCTGTGGATGTAACGAAGAATGTTCTGGAATTCCCTGCTGACAGAAGCGCACGTCTGCAGACTCTGACCCGGGCTGACGGGGGCTTTATCGGCGGACTGGCGTATAGTTCGATCCGTGGTTATGGCGCCGTACATCCAACTGTAGGTGAACTGCGCTGCGGCTATGTGGAGCTGGAAGTACCATATTTGTTTGACGAGACGGAAAGCATCTGCATCGGTGAAATTTTGCTGACGGAAGTAGAGGGCTTTATTCCTGAGGATGACGATAAGAAACTGAAATTGGCAGTAGGCTACGGTGCAGTTTTGGGGCGGAACGAAAACAAGGCGATCTCGATGGCGGTGCTGGACGCTTCCTTGGAAACAGAAGGGCCTGCTCCTGCACAGGATGAAGAATTTGTACTGCTGCATGGTGATTCGCTGGAGATGAACGGCTTTATTTCTCATTTGAAGCTGCCGCATTACGTTACCTTCCAGTCTAAGCTGGACAGCGTACGCAAGACCAGAAAGGAGCCGGAGCATGAATCCTGAATATAATTTTGCTTTCCTGGACGAAGGTTCTAAACGGGAAATCAGGCGCAGTATTTTAAAGGCGGTGGCTGTACCCGGTTATCAGGTGCCGTTCGGTTCGCGCGACTTCCGATAGGGCGCGGCTGGGGGACGGGAGGCATTCAGCTCACTTTGTCGCTGATCGGCCCGCGTGATGTTTTGAAGGTTATCGATCAGGGCAGCGACGATAGTGTCAACGCTGTCAATATCAAGAAATTTATCAATTTGTGCAGCGATGTGGCGACTACTACAGACAGTACGGAAGCAACCCTGATCCAGACGCGTCATCGTATACCCGAGGAACCGCTGCGTAATGACCAGCTGCTGGTTTTTCAGGTGCCTTTGCCGGAACCGCTGCGGGTGATAGAACCAAGCGAGGAAGCAACGAAGCTGATGCATGCAGAAGCAGATTACACGGGCATTTGGCTGCAGCTTTATGAAAGCATTATGAAATATGGCAAGGTCACGATTGCTACGGAATATCCGGTTACTGTTGAGGACAGATATGTTATGAACCCCAGTCCGATCCCGAAATATGACAATCCCAGACTGCATGAGTCGGAATGTCTGTATTTATTCGGAGCAGGGCGCGAGAAGAAAATTTATGCGATCCCGCCTCATACAAAGGTCGTGTCGCTGGCGTTTGACGATGTGCCTTTTGAGATCGAACATATGGAAGGTCGCCGCTGCGTTTATGTGGAGCGGAAAATGTTTATTTTGACGAGCTTATCGACAGAGAGACAGGCGCTGTCAGCTATCAGTGCTCGGATACAGGTTACTGCTCTAAACGAAGGCTGCGCAAGGAGGCGGACTGCTGATGCGTACTAAAGAGGAATATTATGAAGATACATTAAAAAACAGGGCCTTGCTGGAGAGCCAAGAGGTGCTGGACTGCAGTTGTCCTTACAGCCGCTGCGAATGGCACGGGAAGTGCCGCGAATGTGTAGCGCTGCATCGTTATCACGCCGAGCATCTGCTGTTGCCTGCAGCCGCTGCTGAGGGAGAAGATCACGGTGCTGGCGGAGTGCTGTGAAATGGAAACCACTTCCAGAGTCAAAGAATCTGAGAAATTCCATGAATATGTAAAAGAACAGGATGCTGTGCGCGGAAAGGGGCGGCAGATATGATTAATAAAGAAGAAGCCGTTTTACAGGTGCGCGATCTGCTGCTGCGTTATGGCAACGGCTGCGAGTGCTGCCGCAGCCGGCAGCCGCTGGAAAAGAACCGCTGTCCCCGCTGCGGTACTGTCTGGGCTGTACGCAATGTATCCTTTGACGTTTATCCCGGAGAAGTATTAGGCATTGTCGGTGAATCAGGCTCAGGAAAATCCAGCGTGATGAAAAGTCTGTATTTCGATCATGAAGTAACAGGAGGAAGTGCCTTTCTGAAGCAGTATCAGGATGGAAAGGTCAATATTTTCGGCGCCAGTTCACAGCAGCGCCGGTATATCAAAAATCATCTGATGGGGATGGTTTATCAGAATCCTCTGCTGGGTCTGCGTATGGATTATTCATCTGCTGCCAATGTTGCTGAAAAGATCATTGCCGCCGGCAACCGTAATGTAGCTTTTATGGACGGCAGAACAGTGGAGCTTTTGGAAGCGGTGGAGATACTGACTTCCAGGCGTGCGGAACCGCCCAGAAATTTTTCGGGCGGTATGCAGCAGCGGGTACAGATCTCCAAGGCGCTGGCCAATAATCCGGGGCTGCTGCTTTTGGATGAGGTCACCACCGGGCTGGATCTTTCGGTACAGGCCAAGGTTTTAGACCTGATCAGGAAAATACGCAGCCGTTATAATATTTCGATCATTCTGGTATCGCATGATCTGGCAGTGATCAGGATGCTGGCAGACAGGACGATGGTCATGCTGGATGGCCAGGTAGTGGAAAGCGGTCTTACCGATCAGATTTTAGAGGATCCGCAGCATGCTTATACACAGCAGCTGGTACACTCATTGCTCTAACAGCGGCGCTGCCGCGGGAAAGGACGACTATGAAAACAGCTATTTATAATGGTAAACTGATCACACCTGCCGAGGTGTTGGAAAATAAAGTGCTGGTGTTGGAAAATGACCGTATTATCGATATTCTTGCAGAGGACGTTATCGATCTGGGGCAATATGATGAAAAAATCGATGCGCACGGAAGGTATGTCTGCCCCGGTTTTATCGATACTCATTCTGACAAGATCGAACAGATCATTCAGCCGCGTCCTACCAGCGTGATGGATTTCGAGATGGGACTGAAGGAGATCGAGCGGCAGTTGATCAATCAGGGGATCACAACGATCTACCATTCGATATCACTCTACCAGGACGATTATTTTGGGGCTTCGGAGCTGCGCTATAAGAAAAATGTGCTGAAGCTGGCTGAGCTGATCAATAATATCCACGAGCGTCATCACCTTATTCATCATCGTCTGCATTTGCGGATCGAGATCGATAATCTGGAAGCGTTTGATATCGTCAGCAAAATGCTGCGGGAAAAAACAGTGCATGAGATATCGTTTATGGACCATACGCCCGGGCAGGGGCAGTACCGAAATATCGA
>ENA-OQDW01000329-OQDW01000329.1-human-gut-metagenome-genome-assembly--contig:-NODE-329-length-20563-cov-6.208407_pt1 | contig 20563 bp, 26 predicted proteins | sample MGYA00242784_ERZ504613 | MGnify/ENA primary metagenome ERZ504613 (study PRJEB26092, sample SAMD00036330) | human gut metagenome | host: Homo sapiens | study: EMG produced TPA metagenomics assembly of...
CCGGCCACGGCCGTCCGTCCCGTGACGTTCGGCCCCGTCCGCCCGGGCGTCGACGGTGCATCCGTCCACCACAAGCGCCTGCGAGGCGTGGATCCCGCACTGCGAGCCCGTCGCCGTCAGGGTCCCGGTACCGCGAAGCGTCAGGTTGCCCCACACCTCCATGCCGCACAGCGTGATGTCCGCATCGGGCGCATGCGACTCCGTCACGGAGTTTTGCCCTGTAAGCGTGAGCACCAGGTCGCCCTCGGCGCCGATGGCCTCGCCCGCGTAGCCGTTAAGCTCCAGGTGGTCGGCATCGGTCCAAGCCCAGCCGGGGCCCGACACGCCCCGGCTCGTAGTACGTCGCGCCCGCGATGATGAGGCTCTCCGCGCCCGCGGCATAAGAAGCCCGCCCAGCAAAACGCATAGGCAGGCCATGGCAACAATCGCAATGTAATGACGGCTGGTGTGGGACTCGGCAGCAAACATACCCGCTCCGATCTTCGCAGGAGCCAATAGAATGTGCACCAGAAAATGCGCTGGTAGCAGCAGCTATTAGTTTAGCGAGATCAAGGCACAAACAAAGGAAATACCCCTGAACAGTGACAATAATTAGGTGTAAATCGTTTTGCTAATCGGTGAAAGGAAATTGGATATCGTCAAGATGGCAAATCAAAATACCTTAGGCTTCGGAATTTTCTAGAGATGCATTGATAGAATCGACGGCGTTGTCAAGGCGACTGGGCTCCCCCGTTGCCAAGAACGCCTCTCCTTCGCGAATAGCCTCAAGGGTCTCTGAGCCAAGCGCTCCGTAATCAAAATGGTTCGGGATGGAGTCCGTATCTTTTAAATCAGCTGCGGCTAGCTTTACGGTTTTCCATTTCCCAGTTTTCGGGTCCTTCCATATCCGAGCGGAGACAACATCATCAGCCGCAACAGCATCCACTACGCTTATCCACTCCTTCAGGCCGCAATAGCACAAGTGCTTTTCATAGTCCTTGTCAGAGACAACAAAAAAGCCAAGCACGCAATCTGATTCATCATATGAAAACATAACAACGACCGCGGAATGAATTAGTTGGTTCGTGAGTTGTCGTAAGGAAATGGATGAAGATGTGGATTTAGTTAAGTCGAAATATCGTTCATCAATAAAGCGTTTGTTCAAGGGCGAGATGTCTTTTTGGGCTTCCTTCTTTGCAGGATATAAGTCGACCTTTAGGTAAAGCGAACCGATGCCGTCGCTTAGCTTATTTGCATCCAAGAGTAAGCGAACGGTAAAGGCGGACAACAGGAGAGCCTTTTCCAGGCGATAATCACGGTACTCGTCTTCCAGAGTGGTACAAGTGGAAAAGTCCCGTAATTCTGTTGCCTATGATCGTAAGTCATCTTTCCAATAACAGGATTCGTAAACCATCTGATATAACTCCTAGTCACAATTTGACATTGCGATTTTTGCGTAATGTCAATAAAAAGAAATGGTCAGACTATATATGTGAAATTAGCCTGACAATAGTTTCTCCTTCAAATCGGCGACCCCATCTTCGAGGCCAAGAGGATGGCGAGGCGGATAATTTGCCGAAGCAATACTTTACGTCGCGCCATCGTTGACCACCGACGAGGCCGAACCAGCGGTATTCTTATGCAGTCAGCATTACGTGAGAAAGGCTAGCGTTGCGAGACTTCAACCACACTAGGATTGTTTCCTATGGCCGCAATGACTGGGCTGCAGGAGTTTTCATGGACCGTTGTCTTCATATCCTGAAGGAGGGTCCTCGCATTCAAATCGCGACGATTAATGACGCGATAGAGGCTCATCAGCTTAAGCTCACTTTTGAAACGGTCCCCGAACTGTTTAAGGAAGCTGAAGTCGGCGACGCCGCAAGTGCCGTCGCTGCGCTCTTCGCGAACGCCTGCAAGTATACGAGTGAGGCACTCAAGTCTTCGGGAATCCTCGATATTTACGAGGAAGTCGAGATTCAGTACGCCACTCAGTTCTGGAGCCTGCTGCACGCCTGCGGCGCAGAGACGCTGATCTCCGGCGAGGAAATTGACGAACTTCTCTCGCGACATGTCGAATGCTTAGCTTCTATCTTGGAGAACGACAAACTCGTCAAATTATTTGATACAGAGCTAGGAAAATCACTGATCGACAATCCGTATTATTCCGCGGAGCTGATCATCCACGAGTACGCGACAGAATCAAGGAGCCAGAACGTAATCTACCTCCCTAAATGCCTTTCCCAAGGCGACTTCGATTCGATAATGACCGGCTACCTCGACGACCAGCGCGCCAACCCGAATTGCATGGAGGTCCTTTTCAATTGGCCTTCTGGCGCTACGAAATGTAGATTCTCTCCCTCGCCGGACGTTAAGGTGCGAGCAAAGCGCGCCCACGATGAGGCTATGGTTGCGATATTCCGGCAAGGTACTAGGCTTAAGTACGGAGCGAGGTGCAAATCGACCCTGAACAGATTGCTTGCAAGGGTATAAAGGTCGATGGCCTAACCATAACCTGCAGCTTTAGCGAAACATGGCTCGGAAAATACACCGACCATGCAAGCGTTATGAACAATTGCAGGTACCTACTGGACGTAGTAGACCTATGCGGTCTCATGTCCGCGCCTGCTCACTCCCATGAGGAGAGCGGCCTGCTTGCGACGCTGGGGTCCCGCGTGCTGGGGGAATACCGAATGAATACGATCTCCAACATGCGGGAATTTCTCGCCAATGTCGAAGTTGTCGCATACGCGAATTTCCTCGAAAGCCGCGGTACAAGGCTCGAAGATGCACTCGAATGGACGTACAACGTTTATTTTGCAGAGGAGTACTCAATCAATGGTTTCAGCTTGGCGCTGCCGTCAAGCGGAGCTTCGTGGCTCGACAAATGCAAGTCGATAGGGCCAGAGATCGAGCGCGCCGTTAAGTCCTATTCAATATATTCGAGGATTGGAAAAATCGACGGAGACTATTTCCCTTATGAAAGCTTTAAAACTTTTGGAACCCTCAACGCACTCTCTGAGAAAAAATATGCAATCGACGGAGCTTGCTTTAACAGGTGGGGATTCTATCTGTTCTCCGACCAGTGCATGCTGACATACAGAAGAGGCCATAACGACCATGCTCGTTGCTTCTTCGATTTGATTACGAATGCCAGGATCACCTTCGACGATTTTGATGCTGCGTACGCCGAGGTACTCCAGCAATTAGTCGACCGACAGCTGGTAAGTGCGTGCGAAGAAACAGGCGCTCTCTCTCCAACCCTCGCTCAATTTGTCTGAAAGCCGTTTGGGATAATGGCGCAATTGCGCTTGGGGGATGCGGAGACGGTGATTTAGCGCTCATCGATGGCCTTGTCTCAGACGAAATGCTGTCGTACTGCGGCAAGCTGTTCACACCCGACGAGGCTGCATATCTCGATTACATGTTCAACGACGCCTCTTTCCCCAACTCACAGGTCTCAGGAACAGATACGACCATGCGCATTCACCGATCGCCGACCCTGATGCGGAGAACATTAGATCCGATTACTATCGCATGCTGACCTTGCTCGTCGCGATTACACTCAAGATAAACGATGAGCTGTCGGCCAAAACGGGCCGCGGGTACCTCGAAAACTTCGTAGATTGGCCATATTACGACGAAAGTGTCTTCGAACTTGCAAAGAAGTTGATCGCAAAGAAGCATGAAACTGTCTGTGATGCTGAGTCAGAATAGTTCCAATGACGGTAGTTCCGAACCTGCTTGATCAGGATCAGAAAGCCTTTCCGTTTCTCCGTGGCGAATTCCCGTCAGTCACCTCGATAACCATTATGGTGACCTCAAACGGCGCAACTCGATGTCATGTAGTCGTTCTGCCGCCCCGGTACAAACGAGCAACACGAACCCTCATGCCGCACATCAGAGGAACGGTACCGGGAGAATGCTTGGCACCGCGTTCGGCCATCGCCAGGATGCAAGCTCATCCGCGATTCAATATGAGCGCCCGAGGCGCAGTAAGCGGATATTTCGGATGGTGTGCCTAATTGAATATAAATCGAACGAACTACCGTACGCGGCTGTGCTGGAGGACGCGGGATCCGACGGACCGGCTTACCTCGACTTGCCACCGTCGCACTGGAAGCGCTTAAACAGATCCATCGTATACACCTTGTCCGCCACATCCGCGGGCTCGTCGCTCCAGCGGTTGGCGACGATCACGTTGTAGCCGGCCTTGAAGGCTCCAGGTCGTGGGTCACCTCGGAGCCGAAGAACTCTGGCGCGTCCAGCGTGGGCTCGTAGACCACCACGGGCACGCCCTTGGCCTTCATGCGCTTCATGACGCCCTTGATGGAGCTCGCGCGGAATTAGACGGAGCGCAGCTTTGGGATGCGCTCCGTCGGCGCGCCGACGGAGGTTGCGAGCAACCTCTCACGGTTGCCGTTGCGGCTGTTCGTCCCACCTCCGCACGGCTGGTCGACCACGGCGACCAGCCAATCGTACATTACTTGCTCGGCAAGGCGCCTGAGCAGGTCGCGCATGTTGATGGCGCCGCCGTCGAACCAGGGCATGGCGAGCATGTCCAGCGTCGAGTCAAAGAAGATTTGCGTAGCGGTATTCTTCCTTTCCTAGAAACAGCTGTTGTGGTGATTTCCGAATCTAGAACGAGGGCCGATCTTCGTTAAGCGGACGCAAGGGCGTCACCTTACACCAACACTTCCGACGCGATCGGCAGCGCGCCTTCGGCGTCGAGTTCGACGCCGGTGTAAACCGAATGATGCAGCAAGCCCCAGAAGGACCTGCTGCATCATGCGCATGACTCATTGGCAATTGCCTTCTAAAGGCGCTGAAGCAAATAGAATCCGAGGAACCAGAAAAAACCGTAAGCTGCATTTTATTGCTAGCGTTCTCGAATCCTATATGCCCGAAATCACCGACGCCCTATGAGATATGCCGATCGCGTCCAAGGGACCAAAGTACGAGGCAAGACTAAGGCGGTTATCGCAAAAATGAATGCTGTCTATACCGAATAACGAATTAGTTACGAGAGCCTCTTATCTACCGCAACGTCTCAGAGCAGTTTGGCCGTTACCTTCCATCGCTTGAGCACGATGCTAATCGCCAAACTCACAGTGAGGGATATGAAAAATAGCGTCACAACTATCGCCAAAGGCGGAACACCAGGTACGTTGATGAGGCTCAGCAGAATCCAGTCAACCTGCTGGTGAAACAGGTACACTCCGAAGCTGTGTTTCTCGAATAGGCTTCCGTGAACCTTGTCTATCAGCCACTCGGCGTGTCCGAAGATCGACAGGAGTACAAGCGGACCCACAAGCCTCAAAATAAACAGTAGGACTTTCGAGGCCGCCCCGAGAGCCCCCCCGAGGCGCTGCAGACGTACCACGCCACGAACAGTGCGACATCGGCCGCAAATAGCGCTGCGGGCTTTATTCGCCAGAAGCGAGACGTGTCGGTCTGTCTCAGCAACGCGCCAAGTAGGAAACACGGGAAGTAGTCGAAGGCCCGTGCCATTTGAAACAGGTCGAGAGGCAGCGTGTACACGGCGCGTGCGAAGATGTAAGCAACAACGGCCGATGCTAACAGCGTCGGCGTTTACACAACAAGGCTGGCCTAATGCGCCACATCAGTTCGACGAACACGAACATCCAGAACAACGCCAGCAGGAACCACAGCTGCGAGGGGTTATTGCCGAGAACAAACGACTCGACAGTCGAGACAGGACCATAAAAGAAACAGTAGACAGGACCCGCCCACACGACACCCGCAAAGAGGTAAGGCACGAGCAGGCGTTTGGCTTTCTTCTTGAGAACTACGCACGCATCGTCATATTTGTCCGTCTCCATTTTGATGTACGCCCAAATGTAGCCGGAGACAAGAAGAAACAGCGGCACATGCATGGTGGAGAGCCACTGAATAAATACGCCCAGCGCGGGGCACGGCGTAGCGGGCTCGCCGAACCAGACCCCGCCGTAGATAGCGCATGCATGATACAAGACAATGACGAGCATCGCCAGCGCCTTCACGGGTCCCGTGAGTTCAAGCTCCCGCTCCTTGGTCATCGCAAACTCACCCACGCCCGAGCCTCTTTCTCGCCCCCGTTACAACCAGCCTTACGCCGTCTCTATCGCACCATAGGTATGCGACCAGCATCAGCAGCACCACAGGCCAGCTCCACGCGCCCAAAAACCACGACGCCGTCATGAACCCTGCGGTAATCAGGGCCTCCGAAACACAGAAGTGCACCACGGGATTTCCAAACCTGCGCGATATGATTAACTCGAAAGCCAGGTCGCGCAGCGCCACCGAGGCCACAATCCCGCATGTCGCCAGCTCCACACTCGCCAAGCCAACGATGCTCGCAAGGGCCAGCACCGCGTTCAAGATCATGGCAGCAACGTTCACCGTGCACAGTGTTCCCTCGCGTCGCCCTATCTTAAGGTAGGTATTGAACAGCAGGTTCGCCTTGCAGCTATAGACACACAGAGGCATAGTAAGAGCCAGGTAAACTAGGCTCTTACTGTATGCCGGAAGCCACAGCCCCAGCACCAGTTTCGCAGGCACATAGAGAAGGTACGCACAGGGAAGAGCCGTGTGCAGCAGCAGCCTAATGGCAAGGTACTTCTCCCTCTGCCCCTCGGCGTCCAAACGCTTGAGCACGGGGAACGCCACCATTGACACTTGCCCGATAAAACCCAGAACGAAGTTCGTCAACGAGAAAGACAGTGACAACTTGCCAAAGGCCGTAAGCCCCAGTTGCCAGTCTGTCAACATACGAGTGAAGCCAACAATCAGCGAGTCGGCGTAGTAGGCTACCATGACTTTCAGACCTGCCCGTACGTCGGCGGCGCATGTGCGCAGCACGCCCTTGAACGCCGCCTTGCTGCGTAGGGTGCTCCTAGCGCAGATGAGTACATACAGAAGCGCCAACGCCTGGCAGGCTATGTAGCCCAAGATAAACGGCAGCGATGAGTTACGCCCGCGAGGAGAACCGTCATCATGAACGCGACGAAAAGTCCCTTGGAGAATAGGTCGGCGAGTGATGAGATACGCGTGAGGTTCGTGCATTGGAACACATAGCGCAGACACTGGGTCAGGTTTGTGAGCAATCCGAAAAAAACGCACAGCGCGAGCACGAGGGACCGGTATGGTTCGAAACCAGCGGCGAGGACGGCGGCCAGGCAACAGGCAGCAACTAACAGCTGCGAGGCTGCGACGACACACTGCTGCGCTTTCAACTCCCCGTGATTGACCTCCGAGTAGCGCTTTCCGCCGAGACGCAGGTAAATGCCGTCATTGAGTCCAAGCAGGGCAAACCCAGAGTACGATGAGTACAGCAAGAACAGCTGCCAGTACGCGTAGTCCTCCACGCCCAAAAACTTGGGAAGCACCAGGGACGTCAGAATGCTCGAGAGCAGGCCTATTCCCTGAGCTACAACGGCGTATGCCAGGTTTCCGGCGATACCTCCCCGCTCCTCGGTTGAAAAAATGTTTGTCAATTTTAAATCCAATTCAAAAGGCTTATGTCGCGGCATGTCTTCAAATGAACTGACATGACACAGTCTATCTTCTCGCTTTAGCCGCCCTGGCCATAGCGATGCTAGCTATAATTGGGTATGCCCGCCATCTCAATGCCCATAGGACCAGACGTCGGTCAAATCGAAGTAACTTACCCGCACCTGATGTCGTCAGGCAACGCGCAAAGTCACGAGAGGCGAGGAGGTCATCAAGACCCACCGTATCGCCCTGCGACGCCATCCATTCCGCATATTGCGCGCCAGAGTCAAGCCTGCAAGCGGCGAGACCGACCATGAGATCGTTACAGCCGTACTCGCGCTCCCAGCGACGCGCGTAGCCTTCGCCCACGTCGAGACATCGGCAAACATCGCAGTAGAAATGCGGATCATATGCTCTAGTAATTCCGGAACCTGGGCGATAGTAATAAAGAGAGGCATTGATGAAGCAGAACGTCTGAGCGCGATCATATACGGTAAGGGTCTGCAGAAAGTCCTCAGCAAACGTGAGACCTTTGAATTTCGAGAAGTCCACATCGACTCCGACACACGACCGACGAATGGCCTTGAACCACATAGGGTTCTCTGAACCACTGGTCGAGCGGCACAGGGCGCTTAATATCGAAGGCTTCTCCTCGGCGGAATAAAGTTTGAAAGGGATAGATGACTCAACGGGTACGGCCTCGCTCTCCTCCCGTGTAAAACCGAAGCGCACAACATCCGCACTCGTCTTTGCCGCCGTAGTGGCAACTAAAGCGAGGGCCCCGGGGACAAGCGCATCGTCGGAATCCACGCACATAACGTAGTCGCCTGCTGCAAGCGCAAAGCCGTCGCGGCGCGCGAGCAGCAGGCCCTCGTTGTCCTTATGGAAAACGAGGGCCTGCTGCGGATAGCGCGCGGCATATTCATCGCAAATAGCACCGCTGCTGTCGGTAGAGCCGTCATCGACCAAGACAACGTCGAAGTCGGCGTAATTCTGGGAGAAGATTGAGTCTAGGCACTCACAAAGATAACGCTCAACGTTGTAGACGGGCACGCAGACGGTAATAGTCACGCCGGAGGAAGGCGCAACCGTTGTAGTCGTTCCATTAGAAGGCATTATCAGAAACCTCCAGCATGTATTTCCCTGTATGCTCAAAAGTCTGCGTGACAAGCCCACAGGTCATGTAAGCAAGTGTGAGACAAAAGTTTGATGTCAACGAATCCGAGGTAATCATGTTAATCATGAAGTAGCCAATGATGACGACGCCCCAGAGGGAATCTCCCGCGACATCCCAGAAAAGCCACACGAACAGAACCATGACCAGCGGGGTAAGCTCGAAAGCGATCTTTGTTAGGTCCATCTCAAATGGAGCGGCGAAAACCGCCTTAGCCATTTCATTGGCGGAGCCGTACCCATAACTCTCGAAGCCCGAACTTAAAAAATAACCAAGCACATCGCTTCTGCCCATGGAGAAGTGCGACTGCGTGTCACCGAACAGATGAATAAAAAGATACTGCTGCTCAGGAAGTAGCATCCAAGTCCAAAGGAAGGCGCCCAGAACTGTGCAGACCTTTAGGGCAACTATAGCGCCACGGGGGACCTTGATCTTCATGAGCCTAGGCGCGATGAAGCTGACAACGAGAGCAAATAGAACGGCGAAGATTGCAAGCCTCTTGAAAGTAAGGATGCAGAATAGGGCGGAGAGAACCAGCCATACCTTCTTATGCCTGAAGAAGGCAAAGTAGAAGGTGAGCACGAGAAAAATCCCAGAAAAGGTCGAAGATTCTGAGGCACTGTTTGAATCCATGAAGCTAGCTTCGAGGATCTCGGAAACGCCTACCCCCTCATGGGATAGCGATAACAGGTAGCCGAGAATGGAACGAGCAGGACGGCCACCATGCACCGGTAAAGCGCATGAGGCGTCAAAGCGTTAAGCATGGTGTATGCAAGAATGATGGGGATGGCGAACTTGAAGAGCTCAAGGAGAACCCCGGTGGAAAAGTGTCCAGTCTTAACCTGCAGAAAAGTGGACACCGCCGTGAAAATAATGAAGATGAAAGCAAGGGCGTTGAACTCTTTGATGAACACTCGCTCGCCGTTCTTAAGAGCATATGCCAGCGCCGCCAAGCAGGCGATAGCCGCGGTGACATACTTGGTGTAAGCAATACCCGCGGAAATATCGCCCCTGGTGAAGGCGTCATCTACGAGAGCCTTAATGAGAAAGGTGAGGACGAAGAACAGCGCCGCAATCATCGGTAGAACGGGGGAGGACGAAAGGCTGTCTAGCCCGACGCTGCGCCTCGATAATGCGTCGTCTCGCCCGGATGCGTTAAATCCGCTCATCGGCAATACCTCCTCTTGAAAATGTAGTCGAGTAGCCCCGTCCTCATAAGTACAAACCTCCCGAAGCGGTCGAGCCCCAGGTGGGAAACGCCGACTTCCCTCACACGGGAGGTGATCTCGGCCTTGTACCGTATACGCAGAGTCTCGGATTCGGTCCCACGCCATTCGATGAGCTTATAGGCATTAAATAGGAGACTAATCTCAAGGGACAGCTTGCCCCTGGGGTCACCGGCGTCGTCATGCGCAGAGAGGTCGAGAACCGCGCGAAGGCCGCTGTCCGCCGCCTTGTTGCTCGGCTTCTGCGTCATCGAGCCGGCAGACTGCCTATAACCGTAGTATTGTCCCCTGAGGACCTCGACGCCGTCGATGCGCCTGAGTATTTCTTCCATCGAGACAACGTCCTCATAAAGGGAGAAATCCGCGCGGAAAGGCCATCCCGCGAGTTCATTCCTGCTGCGATCGGCTGCGGCGTTGTCATTCCTCTCGAGCAGCGCATCCGATCGCAGCAGGAATGAGCACATATAGTGCTGTCCGCGGCCGCGGTATATCTCGCGCAGATATTCCTCGGATGAGAGGGCAACAGGGCTTTCGGACAACATTGGAGCCGGCCAAGCCGGCTTCTCGCCGTCCTGAAACCTCAGGAACTGGATCTGAACGGCGTCGCATTCCGTCGCAAGGGTACACTTCCTCAAAACATCAAGTGCGTAGGGTGCGATGACGTCATCGGAATCGACGAACCAGATCCAATTACCTTCAGCGCGCAAGCAACCTGCGTTGCGCGCTGAAGGTAATTCCGCCGTTGTCACGGTGGATCACCTTCACATTCGCAGATCTGGACGCAAGGCGGTCGCAGATCCCTGGTGTATCATCGGTTGAGCCGTCATCGACAACGATAGCCTCGACATCGGGGTTTTCGTCGAGCCCGAAACTCGAGACACATTCCTCGAGAAAGAGCTCTGCGTTGTATGCGGGCACCACGATCGATAGCAAGGTTTGCTGTTACTCACAAAATGTCCCCTTACCGAGCATAAGCGCTCCGTAGATGCCTTCAACCTGGGCTAGGTCCCGTCGAGCCCAAATTTACGAACGACCTGATCCCTGCCATTGCGCCCAAGCTCTTCTCGCAACTTAGGTTCCGCAAGTAGCGAGGCCAAACTCTCAGAAAGCGCTACCTCGTCATCCACGTCAATGAGGAATCCGCTAACACCGTCCTCGATGACCTGCGGTACCCCTCCTACGGCGGTGGCAACAGCCGGTATGCCGTGCGCCATGGCTTCAAGTACGCTCATGGGCAGCCCCTCGTTCTTGGAGGGAAGGCAGAACAACGCGGCACGCTCAAAGAGGGCCTCACGCTTGTCGCCGATGACCCAGCCGTGAAACTCGCAACGGTCGGCAATGCCAAGCTCCTCGGCGAGCGCTTTGTTCTTGTCGATTTCACCGTCGCCGCCAAAGACAATTTTAGTCTCCGGGAAACGTGGCAGGATTTTTCTTGACGCGCGCAAGAGCACGTCAGGGCTCTTGTTCGCGTCAAGACGTCCTAAAAATAGGACATCTTGACGCGAACAAGGTGAGCACGCTGCGCCGGTACTTTAACACCATTGTGGACAACTTCAATCTTATCGAGGTCGCAAACGTTTTCCGCAAAGTAGTCGAGCCACTCTTCCGACAGAACCACAACTCGGTCGGCGAGACCAAAAGTCTTTCTTACGTCACGACGGTAGGAATCTCCACCCTCTTCAAAGGCCTTCTTAAACTCACCATCGTGGTCGTGCAGTATTACATACTTGCCGGCTTTATGGGCCATACGAGCCATAATTGACTTACGTTTGTAGGACCCACGGGCGCTAATGTGCAAATGAATAATGTCATAGGATGGCATGATCATCGCATAGCGAATCAACGCCCGGGTAAATGCGAGAGACTTACCGAGCTTTGAGGAACCAACACCCGTACCCAAGTACTCGAAGGCATCACATGCTTCAGGAAGACCTCCATCGAGATAGCCCTGCACAACGGAAACAATTCCGCCGTGCAAAGAAAGGTCGGGGCCGACCATTAGAACTTTCGCGTGTACACTTTTTTTAGATGAAACCATCGTTATCCTTTAAGCCGCGAACCTAGGCAGCGAGCGGGAACCCCCCCAGATTGAATACTCAGGCTCCACATCTTTGGTCACCACGGCTCCAGCGGCAATTACGCAGTGATCGGAGACGTGGACACCTTTTAGAATCGTTACGCCGCTACCCATCCACACGTCATTACCGATAACGACATCTTGGTCGTTATCGGAGAGCTTGTCCTCATCGGTTAGTTCCATCATGGGGCGGTCGAGGATGTCGGTGCGGTGATCGCCGGTGATAACGGTAAGGTTGGGCCCACTCATGACATAATCGCCGATGCGAATTTTCGCTCGGGTCGTTAGCAGCGTTGTTCCAGGGCCTAGGTACACGTCATGGCCCATGTAGATATTGCCCGCTCCGGCGATCTCGCTGCGACGGCCGAGAGTCACATTCTCGCCGCATGCAGCAAAGGAGCGGCGCAACGAGGGCATTAGAAGAAGTTTGTTATAGGCACGTGAAACACCGTCGAGAATCTTGTAAACGAGACCCATGGCTAAGCCTTCCTCCACACCATCTTGTCAACGACGCCGGTGTAGCTCTGGATGATCTTGACCACCTTGGTGGACACGGTCTCGTCGGCGTAGTCAGGGACGGGCGCCTCGGGTAGCGACCCCTCAGCGTCGAGCTCGACGGCGGTGTGGACGGCCTGCAGAAGGCCCCTCTCGGAGATGCCGGCCAGCGTGAAACAGGCCTTGTCCAGCGCCTCGGGGCGCTCGGTGGAGTGCGGATGCACACCGCCGGGAACGGGCGGCCGACGCTCGCGAAGAAGCTGGACTCCTCGGGCAGGGTGCCGGAGTCGGAGACCACGGCGAAGGCGTTCATCTGCAGGCAGTTGTAGTCATGGAAGCCCATGGGCTCGTGCATGCGAACGCGCGGGTCCAGCTTGAAGCCGGTGGCCTCCAGGCGCTTGCGGGAACGCGGATGGCAGGAGTACAGGATCGGCATGTCGTATTTGTCCGCGAGCGCGTTGATGGCGGTGAACAGGCTCGTGAAGTTCGCCTCGGTGTCGATGTTCTCCTCGCGGTGGGCGGACAGCAGCATGTAGCGCTTGGGCTCCAGGCCGAGCTCGGTGAGGATGTCGGAGGCTCGATCTTAACCAGATTTGCGCGCAGGACCTCGGCCATGGGCGAGCCCGTGACGTAGGTGCGCTCGGGCGCGCAGCCGGTGTCCTTGAGGTAGCGGCGCGCGTGCTCGGAGTAGGCCAGGTTGACGTCGGAGATCACGTCGACGATACGGCGGTTGGTCTCCTCGGGCAGGCACTCGTCCTTGCAGCGGTTGCCGGCTCCATGTGGAAGATGGGGATGTGGAGCCTCTTGGCCGCGATGGCGGACAGGCAGCTGTTGGTGTCGCCCAGGATGAGGAGGGCATCAGGCCGCGTCTCCACCATCAGCTTATAGGAGGACGCGATGATGTTGCCCACGGTCTCGCCGAGGTCCGCGCCCACGGCGTCCAGGTAGACGTCCGGGTCGTCCAGCGACAGGTCGCGGAAGAAGATGCCGTTGAGCGTGTAGTCGTAGTTCTGCGGTGTGCGCCAGCAGGCAGTCGAAGTGGCGGCGGCACTTCTTGATGACCTCGGACAGGCGGATGACCTCGGGGCGGGTGCCCACGATGATGAATAGCTTCAGGCGGCCGTCGTCCTTGAATGCGATGTCGGAATAGTCCTTGCCCATGTGGCTAGACCTCCTCGTAGTAGGTGTCGGGGCTCTCTGGGTCGAAGGGCTCGTTGGCCCACATGACCGTAACGAGGTCCTCGGTGTCGGACAGGTTAGTGATGGAGTGCGTGTAGCCGGGAATCATCTCCACGGCGCGCATCTCGGAACCCGAGACGGTGTACTCGTCGATGGGGAACGGGTTCCCCTCGGCGTCCTCCCCCACCTTCCTCAGCTTGATGCTCGCGGTGCCGGAGACAACCAGGAACCTCTCCCACTTGCTCATGTGCCAGTGATTGCCCTTGGTGATGCCGGGCCTGCTCACGTTGACCGAGACCTGGCCGCGCTCCGGCGTGCGCAGGAACTCGGTGAAAGAGCCGCGGCCGTCGACATTGGGCTTGAGGCCGTAGGCGAAGTGACCCGGCTCGTAGTAGGACAGGAACGTGCTCCAGAGCTTCTTGGAGAAGGAGCCCTCCGTGAGGTCGGGCACCGATAGCGTCTCGCGGCTGTCGCGGAAGCTGCCGAGCAGGTACACGATCTCGCCGAGGGACTTGACGTCAGTTTTCGGGACGAAGCAGAACCCGTCGCCCTCCACGCGTTCGAGACCCTCGTAGCCGCAGCGGTGCTCCTCGCCAAGCAGGGCGCCAGCAACTCGTCGACGAGGTCGTCGATGTAGAGGAGCTCCAGCTCCACGCTGGGGTCGTTGACGGTGTAGGGACGGCCGTTGGCGATGGCGTCGCAGAAGGTGGCCACGGCGGAGTTGTAGCGCGGGCGGCACCACTTGCCGTAGAGGTTCGGGAAGCGGTAGATGAGCACCGGGGCGCCGGTCCTCTCGGAGTACTCGCGGAAGAGACCCCCCCCGCGAGCTTCGACTCGCCGTAGACAGAGCCCTCGAAGCGGCCCGACAGGCTCGCCTGCGCGGAGCTGGAGAGCATGACGGGGCACTTATTCCCGTGGCGCTCCAGGGTATCGAGCAGCGTGGAGGCGAACCCGAAGTTGCCTCCATGAACTCGGACTGGTCCTTGGGGCGGTTGACGCCGGCCAGGTTGAAGACGAAGTCGGCACGGGAGCAGTACTCGTCCAGCTCCCCGGGCGTCGAGTCGACGTCGTACTCCATGACCTCGAGCGGGAGCAGGCCCGAGTATTTCTCGCGGCGGTCCTTGCCGTCCCTTATGTTCTTGAGGGCGCAGCAGAGGTTCCTGCCGACGAAGCCCCTGGCGCCGGTGACGAGTATGCGCACCCTACTGCACCGCCTCGTGCTCGCGGCCCTCGAGCGCCAGCTGCACGTACTCGGCGGTCTTGATCTTGGCGATGGTGCCCGCCACGTCGAGCCTCTCGGTGTTGTGGGAGGTATAGGACTCGTCGGCCTGGGTCTCCACCTCGCCGTCCACGACGAACTTGTCGTAGTTCAGGTCGCGCGAGTCGCAGGCGACGCGGTAGTAGCCGCCCATGTCCTCGGCGCGCAGGCGCTCCTCGCGGGTCATGAGGGTCTCGAAGAGCTTCTCGCCGTGGCGGGTGCCGATCACCTGGGTGCCAACGCGGCCGAAGACCTCCTGGACGGCCTCGGCGAGGTCGCCGATGGTGGAGGCGGGGGCCTTCTGGATGAACAGGTCGCCGGGGTTGGCGTGCTCGAAGGCGAACTGCACCAGGTCGACCGCCTCGTCCAGGTTCATGAGGAAGCGGGTCATGTTGGGTCGGTGACCGTGAGCGGCTCGCCCTTGCGGATGCGGTCGATGAACAGCGGGATGACGCTGCCGCGCGAGCACATGACGTTGCCGTAGCGGGTGCAGCAGATGGTGGTGCGGCCGGCGCCGTTGCGGGCGTTGGCGTAGATGATGGACTCCATCATGGCCTTGGACTTGCCCATGGCGTTGATGGGGTATGCGGCCTTGTCGGTTGACAGGCACACGACGCGGTCGACGCCCTCGTCGATGGCGGCGTGCAGGACGTTGTCCGTGCCGATGACGTTGGTACGCACGGCCTCCATGGGGAAGAACTCGCAGGAGGGCACCTGCTTGAGGGCGGCGGCGTGGAAGATGTAGTCCACACCGTGCATGGCGTCGCGCACCGATTGGGCGTTGCGGACGTCGCCGATGAAGAAGCGCACCTTGGAGGCGAGCTCGGGCGACTTCTCCTGCAGGCGGTGGCGCATGTCGTCCTGCTTCTTCTCGTCGCGCGAGAAGATGCGGATCTCGGCAAGGTCGGTGTCCATGAAGTGCTTGAGCACGGTGTTGCCGAACGAGCCGGTGCCGCCCGTGATCATGAGGGTCTTGTCTTTGAATGCGTTGGTGGGTTTCATCTACTTGCCTTCCTTGCGTTTAGCGCCCGTGATCTGGTAAAAGAGAAATTTGGTATTAGTAACGAGATATCGTTTGAATAGTCGCTTCGGCTCCTGCATCAGGCGGTATAGCCACTCGAGACTTAGGTTCTGCATCCAAATCGGTGCCTCCGGCACCACGCCGGCGAGGACGTTGAAGGCTCCCCCTACGCCGATCATCAGTGGCTGAGGGCCGCCTTTAAGCTCATGCATGAGGACTTCCTGGCGCGGAGCGCCAAGTGCAATCCATGCAAAGTCGGCTCCAGAATCGGCAATGCGTCGTGAAAGGTCTCGTTTCTCGCCATCGGAAAGTGGACGAAAGACGGAAGGCTCCATGCCAGCAATTTCCAAGCCTGGATACTCTTCCTGAAGCGATTCCTTGAGCGCCTCGAGGTTTTTCTGTTCGTTGCCGTAGAAGTAATGGCTCCATCCGTGCTGAGCGGAAATACTGAAAATCTCGCGCATCAGATCCGGACCAGTCACGCGCCTCATCGACGTGACCGTCTTTCGGCCGACAACCGATAGGGGCTTCCCATCGGGAACGGACATAACGGACTCAGCCTGACAGGACCAGTAGCTGGGATCGTCATGGGCCATGACCGACGTATGGGCGTTAGAGACGCAGATATACTCGCCATGCAGATTGTCGATATTATGAGTAATGAAATCGACGCATTCAGACATATTGGTGCCCGTGATCGGGACATCGATCACGGGCACACGGTTTAATTCGGGATAATGAAGATAGGACTTAAGCACTAAAACGCACCCTTTCCCGTGATTATTTCAATAACGGTGAGGGCGATAATCCTTAAGTCGGTGAGAATGCCACGCCTCGCAATGTACTCAAGATCTCGCTGAACCATACCGTCGAAACCAGTTGAGTTTCGATCAGTAACCTGCCACCATCCGGTAATGCCGGGCTTCACGGCCAGGCGCTGCAGGTCGTACTCGGTGTACTCCGCGACCTCATTCGGAAGCGGCGGCCTGGGCCCCACGACGGACATCTGGCCCAGGAACACATTCAGGAACTGCGGGAACTCGTCGATGGAATGTTTGCGGATGAATTTCCCGATCTTGGTGATGCGCGGGTCCTCCTTCATCTTGAACATGGCGCCGTCGATCTCGTTTTGATCCATTAGCTCGACGAGGCGCTCGTCGGCGTCCTTGTACATGGAACGGAACTTCCACATGCGGAATGTTGTCAGGCTGCCGTCGGGGCGGGTCTGTCCCACGCGGATCTGGCTGTAGAAGGGGTTGCCCTCGCTCTCAAGGCGGATGGCCGCGGCAAGCGCAAGGCTGGGAACGGCGATGACGGCCAGCACGCAGCCGCTGAACACGACGTCAAAGGCGCGCTTAACAGCGCGGTAGACCAAGCGCGAGCGATCCCAGTCCATGATGGATTGCATGGCCTTGTAGCGGCTGGCACCCTCACGTCGGTCCATGGCCTGAGCAATGAGCGCCGCCCCCACGGGCGCATCCGTTGCAAATTGAGTTTTATCCGACACGTTTTCTTCCAAGACTTCGTCCCCGGGTCGGGGATCCTCCCTGTTCTGTGTAGCGATCGCCTGCAACTAGGCGATCGCCTTTTTAAGGTTGCGCATGACGCGCTGCTCGGCCGAAAGCACGGCAAGGCCAACGCGCGTAGTTACGCGTCGACCGCACAGGTCGAGCTCCAAATAAGCAGTGCTCTTGCGTCTGTTAATGGTTTTGATAAGGCCTTCGTGGCCCAACAGTGGACCTGCCGTCACTATGACCTGGTCACCGTCTTTTAGGGCCTCGCTCATGGGCACTACGCGGTTTCCCCTGTGCGTAAAGCCGCCAATAAGCTGGACCTCTTCTTTTGCCAGCGGCACAAACTGACCGTCCTGGGAAAGCACCCGGGCAAAGTCGTCCATGCGAAGCAGATACTGTTGCACGGTACGGGGATCTGCCGTGTCGCAGATAAGATAACCGGGAAAGAGCGGCTTGGTCGTATTGACCCATTCGCCGTGTACCTTGATCTCGGTTTGAAATTGGGGATAAAAGAGCTCTTGCATGGCACTCGCCGGCACCATGCGCTCGATGCGCTCGCGCATTACGTCTTCGCGACCGTTAATGACCTGGATCACATACCACACGAGCACCACCCCCTTGCTGTCTTACGTGTGGCTCAAGGGGTTTGGGTATGGCTTCGCCAGGGCGCTTGTGCGCGAAGGCGCTCCATATTCAAACCCTGAGCCCAGTCAGACAAGCACGTGGCTCTGCCCCACCGTGAACGGTATGTACAAATGCAGTTGCTAGAGACACGGACGTGTTTCGCAAAATGACCGCGTCCCCAGCTGGCTGCGTGCGAGCCAGTCAAGCGGGAACAAAACTGGACCGCACGCAAACAACTGTAGGACTGCTTCGTTTAGGCATGAAACTATCAATTATTTGCACCTGTGAATTAACTCAGTACAAATAAACAACGTCGCATGACTTCTTTATTGGAGCTCGTGGTGTTTCTGGCACCGCCGTTACGGCCGGATGCTGATCGACCCTGCGCTTCATGGCTTGCTGGAGCCGTGAAGCGCAGTTGAACTCATGTAACGTTAGGTATCCTAGCACAAGCTGTTAGCGAAACTGATTTGGACTGCATTGGACAACATATCGTTCATTTGACGTGCTTAAGGGGGCTGTTTTGGGATGTTGTTCACGTTAATGCAGGTTATTGGGACGCCAACGGAGATTAGAGGCGTTCCTGAAGCCCAAATGGAACGGCGATCTACACTGATAATCGCGTTTGGCTAACAAACTATGTACAGAGATGGGAAATAAATTGTGCAACTTTTTGTTGGTGTGGATTGGGTTTATGGCGCGATGTGTATTGGCATGAAAAAAGGCCTTCGGAATTCCGAAGGCCTTTGCATTCACGATGGTGGAGACGAGGGGATCGGAACCCCTGACCTCTTGACTGCCAGTCAAGCGCTCTCCCAGCTGAGCTACGCCCCCGTGACGAAGAGATACTATAGGGGAAGTTGGCGTGACGTGCAAGGACTTTTTTGGTCAGATTCTAAATGCCTAACGATATAGGTAAGCGATGGCGGTGCCGGTGTGGACTTGGATCGTGGCTGTTGACCTGACGACGTTGCTAATGCCCGTATCGGCCAACAGGCCCAAGGGACTGTGATCTAGCTCCCATTCTAGGCCGTGTTCGCTTACCTCGGTGTTGGGGGCAATGGCGATGATGGAGAAGGTGCTCCCCTCGTGGCCTTCGATGGTCCACGATTCGCTTGCGCGAAGGATGCGGGCGACCACCTTGTCCTCGGCAATCCAGACAGGGGGATCCTCGTAGCCCGCGAGCAGACCCAGTACGGAAAGCGCCATATCCGGGCGGCCGCCGGTGGCGCAGGTCGCAACCACTTCGGCATCCGGCCAACGACGGCGGACGGAATCGAGCGCCAGCGCCAGATCGGTATAGTCCTTGTAGGGGTCGTGGCGTTCTACCTCAAAGGCTTCGGCGGCATCGACCAACGCGCGACCTGCATCGCTCACCGTGTCGGCATCCCCCACATATACGTCGCAGCTCAAGCCGGCGCCCAGCAGCGCGTCGAGTCCGCGGTCCACGGCGACAACGTGATCGCACTCCCCCGTTAGCCAACGCAACAGATCCGCGCTCGCCACCACGGGCGAGCCGCAGACCACTAATACCTTGCAAGCCACAGCCCTCGCCTATCCCTCGAACGAAAGCACGCGAGCCAGGTCAAGCTCCTCATAGCTATCGATAAAGATATCGCAGTTGGCGCGCACGTCGTCGCGCTTCATACGGCCATGCGGGTCATAGATGCCCACGCGCTTAAAGCCTGCGGTGCCAGAGCTCTTAAGGCCAAAGACCGCGTCCTCAAACACCCATGCGCGCTCAAACTTGCACCCGTGGCGCTCTTCCAGGCGACGGAGCGCCAGCTCGTATACGTCGGGGAACTGCTTGGAACGACCTGCCTCGCCCGTCGTGGTAACAAACTCCATGTAAGCGTCGAGCCCGGCACCAGCGAGCGCAGACTGCACCAGCTTGGCCGGCGTGGATGTAGCTACGCACATGTCAATGCCTGCCGTCTTCGCCTGTTCCAAAAATGCCAGGAGCCCCTCGCGCGGCGGCACCTTGGAGTAGCCATCGATCAGGATGTCGCTAAGCTCGCGATACAGCTCCTCGCCATTCGCGCCAATGCCCCACGTGTCGTGGTAGGCCTGGCACTCGTCCTCGAGCGACAAATGCTCAAACTGGGCAAAATCGTCGACCGTCACGTCGACACCGTGGCGGTGCAAAAACTCGGGCTGGGCATAGGCCCAAACGGGCGTGCTATTTACCAGCGTGCCGTCGCAATCGAAAACAAAAGCAACCTTGGGAGCGGCGGTATGGGACATAAACGAACCTTTCGATATCAAATGGTAAACATCCTGCTAAAAACGTTTTACCAAACGTCAGCCAAACAATTTTGAAACCCAAATTGGTAAAACTGTCAAGAGTTTTACCACGTCAAATCTGCCAGTGGTATAAACATGTCGCTTACCGATTAAAGGTTGATTTTCAATCTCAACGCAACAGCCTGAACGGGCTCCGCGTTTCCGCAGCTAGCGCAACGCGGGAATAGCCCCCGGCACCTGGTCGTCGCCTCGTTTCCGCAGGTGGAGAGGCTGTGGAGGCC